>Ga0222428_100049_pt1 | contig 283510 bp, 302 predicted proteins | sample 2B5Ametagenome_FD_182471 | JGI IMG/M metagenome (GOLD analysis project Ga0222428, IMG submission 182471) | Enriched microbial communities from leaf-cutter ant dump, University of Wisconsin, Madison, United States - 2B5A (version 2) | ecosystem: Environmental > Terrestrial > Nest > Insects nest...
CCGCGACATGCTGGCCCGCTTCAACCGAAAAACAAAGCGGGCCTCCAAGTCACTCGAAATGCTTCACATCACAATCGACATCTTCATCGCAAGAAAGCGCCTCGCGAGTCCAAGATGAACAATCCCCCCTTGTGGGGAGGGGTTGGAGAGGGGCCTTCAGATTTTCAGGCAAACCGCCCGGCAAGACCCTTCATCTCGCCGATCATCGCGGCGAGGTTCTCGCGGATGCGTGCGTCGACCAGGATGGCGACGTCCGGATATTCCTCCAGCATGCGCCGGAAGAGCGGGCGGTTGATGCGGATGACCTCGCTGTCCTCCAGCGCGATTGCCGTATACTTGCGCTCGACGGCGGAGATCATCGCCAGCTCCGAAAGCAGCGTGCCCTCGCCGGCGACGCCCTCGTCGCGGGTCGACCCGTCGCGCCGCGTCGAGGCGAGCTGGAAGGCGCCTTCGGCGACGACGAAGCCGCAATCGGCCGACGTGCCCTCGCGGAACAGCGTCTGGCCCTCGACCAGCCGGCGCCGTTCGGCGCCGAAGGCCATCAGGCGCAGCTTGTCGTCGGAAAGCCCCGCGAAAAGCGGCACCTTGGAAAGAAGGGCGATGTCGTCGCTGAGAGCCACGTCGGGCGCTCCTCATTGCATTACGGGACTATCTTGTAGCCGCCGTTCTCTGTCACGAGAATCTCCGCATTGGAAGGGTCCCGTTCGATCTTCTGCCGCAGACGGTAGACATGGGTCTCCAGCGTGTGGGTCGTGACGCCCGAATTGTAGCCCCAGACCTCTTCCAGCAGCACGTCGCGCGTCACCACCTTCTGGTCGGCGCGGTAGAGGTAGCGGATGATTGCCGCCTCCTTCTCGGTGAGGCGGATCTTCTGGCCGTTCTCCATGGTCAGCAGCTTCTGGCCGGGCTTGAACGTGTAGGGGCCGACGGTGAAGGTGGCATCCTCGCTGCTTTCGTGCTGGCGGAGCTGTGCGCGGATGCGCGCGAGCAGCACGGCGAAGCGGAAGGGCTTCGTCACATAGTCGTTGGCGCCCGCTTCGAGGCCGAGGATCGTGTCCGAATCGGTGTCGTGCCCGGTCAGCATGATGATCGGCGCCTTGAAGCCGCCCTTGCGCAGGAGCTTCACCGCCTCGCGCCCGTCCATGTCCGGCAGGCCGACATCCATGATGAGGAGGTCGATCTGGTTCGCGCGCGCCGTCTGGATGCCCTTGCCGGCCGTCGTTTCTTCCAGCGTGGAGAATTCCTCGTAGAGCGAAAGCTGCTCGACGAGGGTCTCGCGCAGGTCGTTGTCGTCGTCGACAAGGAGAATCGTTCGGGATGTCATGCTTTACCTCTCGGCATTCCTCTGGAAAGTAAGGGAACTGATGCTTTTGGCAAGCCCGCCCTTGACCCAGCCAGTCGGGCGGCCGCAAGGCGCGATTATGGCAGGACGCAATGAAGTCGATCACATCCCATGAACATCGCGTGAAGACGATCCTCGTGCGCCCCGCGCCAGGCCGGAAAAGCCGCGCCATCGTCCAGCTCGGCCCCTTGCGCATTCCCGCCGTCATCGGCCGAACGGGGCGCACCAGCCGCAAGCGCGAGGGCGACGGCGCAACACCCGTCGCCGCCATGCCGCTCCTCGGCGGCTTCCTGCGCGGCGACCGGCTTTCCATGCCGAAGACGGCCCTGCCGCTCCGGCGTATCCGGCCCGCCATGCTCTGGTGCGACGAGCCGAAGCATCCGAGCTACAACCGTCTCGTCCACACCCCCTTCCGCCCAAGCCACGAGGAGATGAGCCGCGCCGACGGGCTCTACGACATCTGCCTCGTGCTCGACTGGAACGTGACGTCGCGCCGCCGCAATGCCGGCTCGGCGATCTTCCTCCACCTCGTCCGGCCCGGCTACGAGCCGACCGCCGGCTGCATCGCGGTTGGGCGCCGCGACATGCTGCGCATCCTGCCGCATATGCGACGCGGCATGCGCGTGCGCGTCCTTTGAAACGGTGGGAGGCGAACCTATATCAGCCTCGCCCCCTTTCGCCTTCCTTCCCTTTTTCACGGAGACATTCTGATGAGCGATCAATCCACAATCCTGTTTCATGACGGCAACAGCATCCCGCAGGTCGGCCTCGGCGTCTGGCGGACCCCCAACGACACCGCCGTGACCGCCGTGCAGGCCGCGCTTTCGGCCGGCTATCGCCATGTCGACACCGCCGCGGTCTACGAGAACGAGGGCGGGGTGGGCGAAGGCATCCGCGCCTCGGGCATCGCGCGCTCGGAGATATTCCTCACCACCAAGCTCTGGAATGCCGACCAGGGATACGATTCCACCCTCAAGGCCTTCGACGCCAGCCTGAAGCGGCTCGGCACGGACTATGTCGACCTCTACCTCATCCACTGGCCGGCGCCGAAGCGCGACCAGTATGTCGATACCTGGAAGGCCTTCATCCAGCTCCAGAAGGAAGGCCGCGCCCGCTCCATCGGCGTCTCGAACTTCCAACCCGAGCACCTGCAGCGCCTGATCGACGAGACCGGCGTCACGCCCGTCATCAACCAGATCGAGCTGCACCCCGACTTTCCGCAGAAGGAAAACCGCGCCTGGCACGAGAAGCACCGCATCGTGACGGAATCCTGGAGCCCGCTCGGGCAGGGCGCGCTGCTGGAAAACCCGGTCGTTGCGAAGGTCGCGGCAAAGCACGGCCGCACGCCGGCGCAGGTCATCATCCGCTGGCATATCGACAACGGGCTCGTCGTCATCCCGAAATCGGTGACGCCCTCGCGCATCGAGGAGAACTTCAAGGTCTTCGACTTCAGGCTCGACGCCGAGGACATGGCGACTTTTGCCGACCTCGAGAAGGACGGCAAGCGCATCGGGCCGGACCCGATGACGGCAGCGTTCTGACGAAAAAGGCCGGGAACCTCAGGTTCCCGGCCTTTTGTTCATAACGGCAGGAATGCCGCAATCAGTTCCATTCGCGGATGTCGACGAAGTGGCCGGCAATCGCCGCAGCCGCGGCCATGGCCGGGGAAACGAGATGCGTGCGGCCCTTGAAGCCCTGGCGGCCCTCGAAGTTGCGGTTCGAGGTGGAAGCGCAGCGCTCGCCCGGCTTCAGCCGGTCGTCGTTCATGGCAAGGCACATGGAGCAACCCGGCTCGCGCCAGTCGAAGCCGGCTTCCTTGAAGATCTTGTCGAGGCCTTCGCGCTCGGCCTGCTCCTTCACGAGGCCGGAGCCCGGAACGATCATGGCGTCGACGGTGGAGGCGACCTTTTTGCCCTCGACCACCTTGGCGACGGCGCGCAGGTCCTCGATGCGGCCGTTGGTGCACGAGCCGATGAAGACGCGGTCGATGGCGATGTCGGTGATCTTCGTGCCGGGCTTGAGGCCCATATAGTCGAGCGCGCGCCACTTGGAGGAGCGCTTGGTCTCGTCCTCGATATCGTCCGGGTTCGGCACGATGCCCTGGACGGAGACGACGTCTTCCGGCGAGGAGCCCCAGGAGACGATCGGCGGCAGGTTCGCCGCATCGAGCACGACGACGCGGTCGAAATGCGCGCCTTCCTCGGTGTAGAGCGTCTTCCAGTAGTCGAGCGCCATTTCCAGCGCCTTGCCCTTCGGGGCGCGGGGCTTGTCCTTGATGTATTCGAAGGTCGTTTCGTCCGGCGCGATGAGGCCAGCGCGCGCGCCGCCTTCGATCGTCATGTTGCAGATCGTCATGCGGCCTTCCATCGACAGCGAGCGGATAGCTTCGCCCGCGAACTCGATGACGTGGCCGGTGCCGCCGGCCGTGCCGATCTCGCCGATGATGGCAAGGATGATGTCCTTGGCCGTGACGCCTTCGGGAAGCTTCCCGTCGACGCGCACCAGCATGTTCTTCGCCTTCTTCTGGATCAGCGTCTGGGTGGCGAGGACGTGCTCGACCTCCGAGGTGCCGATGCCGTGCGCCAGCGCGCCGAAGGCGCCGTGCGTGGAGGTGTGGCTGTCACCGCACACGATGGTCATGCCGGGGAGCGTGAAGCCCTGCTCCGGACCGACGATGTGCACGATGCCCTGGCGCACGTCCTTTTCGGAGTAGTATTCGACGCCGAAGTCGGCGGCGTTCTTCGCCAGCGCCTCGACCTGGATGCGGCTTTCCTCGTTCTTGATGCCCTGGTGGCGATCCGGGGAGGTCGGAACGTTGTGGTCGACCACGGCGAGCGTCTTCTGCGGGGCGCGGACCTTGCGGCCGGTCATGCGCAGGCCCTCGAAGGCCTGCGGGCTCGTCACCTCATGAACGAGGTGACGGTCGATGTAGAGAAGACAGGTGCCGTCTTCCTGCTGGCTGACGATGTGGTCGTCGAAGATCTTGTCGTAAAGTGTACGGGGTGCGCTCATGGCTCTTCATCCGCTGGCATGTTTGGGGTTCTGGAAATCCGCAGCCGTGGCTGTGGCGGGATCGTGCGGGTCAGGCAGGCGATCAGGATAGGCGGCCGGTAAGCGCCCCGAAGACGCGCGCAAAGAAGCGTGCCGGCAGGCGCTTGTGGTCCTGCAGCACGACGACATGCGTTTCCGTGCATCCGAATTTGGATTCCATGGAAGGCATATAGCGATTTTCGCGGGTTTCGGCAATTGCGAAGAGTCAGTGGGCGACGCCGCGCCTGAGCCGTCTTTCCATCGCCCGCAGCGCCAGCGAGAGGCCGATGGTGAGGATGAGGTAGACGTAGGCGACGATGGAGTAGGTTTCGAAGAAGCGGAAGGAGCCGGAGGCGTAGACCTTGCCCATCTGGGTGATGTCGGCAACGCCGAGGACGGAGACGAGGGACGAGTCCTTGACCATCGCCACGAAGTCGTTGCCGAGCGGGGGGAGGATGACGCGGATGGCCTGCGGGAAGACGACGAGGCGGAAGCGCTGGAAGCGCGAGAGGCCGAGCGCCTTGGCGGCCTCCACCTGCCCCCGGTCGACCGACTGGATGCCTGCGCGAAAGACCTCGCCGATGAAGGCGGAATAGCCGATCATCAGCGCGATGATCGCCCGCCACATCAGGGAGACGTCGCGCACCTGCATCGGCTCGACATAGCCGGTGGCCACGAGCGGGCCGATCACGACATTGACGACCGCCACCAGCGCCGGCGCGCCGACGAAGGCGATGTAGAAGAGCAGGACGAGGATCGGCACGCCACGGATCACCTCCGTGTAGAAGCGCGCGACCTGGCGCAGCGCCTTGCTCTCGGAGAGCGCCATCAGCGCGATGCAGAGGCCGAGGGCGGTCGCGAGCAGGAAGGCGATGAGGGTCACGAAGACCGTGACCCAGAGCCCCTTCACCACGACGCCGAAGACCTGGCTGTAGAGATCGTTGGCGACGATGACGCCGGCGAGCGCCAGCGCGATCGCAACGAGGGCGACCAGCCACCAGGGCCGGTCGCCCTTCACCGCGTCAGGAGGAACGGGAGCCATGGCCGCCCGTCACTCACCCATCTTGTAATCGAGGAACCACTTCTTGTTGAGCGCATCCAGCGTGCCGTCGGCCTTGAGCGAGGCGATGGCCGCATTGACGGGCGCGACGAGGTCGGAGCCCTTCGGGAAGATGAAGCCGAAGTCTTCCGTACCGAGCGGCTCGCCGACGACCTTCAGCTTGCCGCCCGAGGCGTCGACATAGCCCTTGGCCGCCACGCTGTCGGTAAGCACGAGGTCGACGTCGCCGGCCTGCAGAGCCTGCACGGTCGCGCCGAAGGTCTCGAACAGCTTGATGCGCGGGTTCTGCTCGTTGCCGTCGAGGATCTCGTAGACGGCGGTATAGAAGGGCGAGGTGCCGGGCTGGGCGGCGATTAGGCCGTCCTTGAGCGCGGCGAAGGACTTGGCGTCCGTGAAGCGGTTCTCGTCGGCGCGCACCAGCATGAACTGCTGCGAGCGCATGTAGGGATCGGAGAAATCGACCTTCTCCTTGCGGTCGTCCTTGATGGTGATACCGGTCATGCCGATGTTGTACTGGTTGTCGGAGACGGCCTGGATCATCGCGTCCCAGCTCGTGTTCTGGTACTCGACCTTGAAGTTCAGGCGCTTGGCGATCTCGTTCATCGCGTCATATTCCCAGCCGATCTGCTCGCCGGACTTGGGATCGACGAACTGCAGCGGCGGATAGGCGTTTTCCGTGACGACCACGACGGTCTTGCCGCCGAGATCGGGAAGGTCGGCCGAAAGGGCAATGGCGGGCATGAGCAGGCCGGCGGCAAGACCTGCAAGGACGGTGCGGCGGGAAAACATCGAAATATGCTCCTGAATTGTGGCGGCGAAACACTGTCACAGGTGCAGGGAGCGAGGCAAGCACGACGCTTGCGTGCGAAGGCTTTTCCGTAAAACAAAAAGCCGCCGGCCAGGGCCGACGGCTTTCGTGACGGATGCGGCTGCCCGAGACTTATTCGGCGGCGGCTTCGGCCTTTGCGGCGGCTTCAGCAGCTTCGGCTGCGGCCTTCTCGGCGGCGAGCGCCTGGGCGGCTGCGACCTTCTCGGCTTCCAGACGTGCCTTTTCCTCGGCAATGGCCTGGCGCTCGGCGTCGTTCAGCTTGCGGGCGCGCGTGCCGGTGTTCTCGACGATACGAGCCGACTTGCCGCGACGATCGCGCAGGTAGTAGAGCTTGGCGCGGCGGACCTTGCCGCGGCGGACGACTTCGACGCTTTCGACGAGCGGCGAGTAAACGGGGAATACGCGCTCGACGCCTTCGCCGTAGGAGATCTTGCGGACGGTGAAGCTCTCGTTGATGCCGCCGCCGGAACGGGCGATGCAGACGCCTTCATAGGCCTGGACGCGGGTACGCGTGCCTTCCGTGACGCGCACGTTGACGCGGACGGTGTCGCCCGGGGAGAATTCCGGGAGGGTGCGCTTGGCTTCGATCTTCGCGGCCTGTTCGGCTTCGAGCTGCTGGATGATGTTCATCGGTCTAACCTTCGGTTTTTCTGAAACAGCCAGAGCGCTCGACGGTCACCTCCGAGGTCGTGCCTCGTGCGGTTAGTCCGTTGCCGGACGGAGCGGATTCGCCATTCTTTGCTTGCAGGTCGGCGGGACTAATCCCAAATCCGTGCGGGCCAATACACCAATCGCGCCGGCTTGTCATCCCCTGAGCCGAAAGAATCGGATGCAGGCGGTGCGCGAACCGGCCTTGCCGCTCCGGCGGCGGCACGATATCACCCGGCAAGGGGGAGCGAGCGGCGTGCAGCCGCCGCCCGGGGGAATATCATGACGCTTGCCGATGCCATCCTGCTGTTCGTCGCCGGTTTCCTCTCCGGCGTGGTGAATGCCATTGCCGGCGGCGGGACGTTCCTGACCTTCGGCGCCATGACGCTGACCGGCCTGCCGCCGATCGTCGCCAATGCCACCTCCTCCATCACCCAGTTCCCCGGCTATGTCACCTCGACGCTCGCCTATGCGAAGGAGATCCGCGCCGACTGGAAGGAAGCCCTGATCCTCGGCGGCCTCTCGCTCGTCGGCGGGCTTTTGGGCGCGCTGCTGCTGCTGTCGCTTTCCAACCCGTCCTTCCGCGCGCTCGTGCCCTGGCTGCTGCTGGCCGCGACCGCCATCTTCGCGGCCGGTCCCTATCTGAAGCCGAAGACGCTGAGCCCGGAAAAGCCGGTCTCGCCGCTCGGCCTTGCCGGCCAGTTCGTCACCTCCATCTATGGCGGTTTCTTCGGCGCGGGCATGGGCATCATGACGCTCGCCGTGCTCGGCCTCACCAAGGGCGGCGACTATCACCGGCTGAACGCGCTCAAGAACTTCCTCGCCGTGGTGATCGCGGCCATGGCCATCGTCGTCTTCGCCAGCGGCAAGGTGGTCGGCTGGCCGCAGGCCGCCGTCATGGTCCCGGCGGGCGCGGTCGGCGGCTATGCCGGGGTATGGGCGGCGCGGCGCGTGCCGCAGCCGGTGATCCGCGCCCTGGTGGTCGCGGTCGGCCTTGCGCTGACGGTCTATTATTTCGTGACGGGTTGATCGGAGAGAAGGTCCGGCCGGCGCTCGCGCGTCAGCTTCTCGGCCTCCTCGCGGCGCCATCTGTCGATGGCGGCGTGGTTGCCGGAGGTCAGCACGCCGGGGATTTCCAGCCCCTCCCAGACCTGCGGGCGGGTATAGTGCGGATGCTCCAGCAGCCCGCCCTCGAAACTCTCGTTTTCGCCGGAGAGCGCGTTGCCCATGACGCCCGGCAGGATGCGCACGACGGCATCGATGAGGATCATCGCCGCCGGCTCGCCGCCCGACAGGATGTAGTCGCCGATGGAGACCTCCTCGAGCTGCCGCCCGTCGATGACGCGCTGGTCGACGCCCTCGAACCGGCCGCAGACGATGATGACGCCCTCGCCGGCGGCCAGTTCCCGCACGCGCTTCTGCGTCAGCGGCTTGCCGCGCGGGCTCATCAGGAGGCGCGGGCGGTCGTCGCCCTCCGAAGCGTGGTCGATGGCCTTCGCCAGCACGTCCGGCTTCAGCACCATGCCGGCGCCGCCGCCGGCCGGCGTGTCGTCCACGGTGCGGTGGCGGTCGGTGGTGAAATCGCGGATCTGTACGCAATCGAGCGACCAGTCGCCGCGCGAGAGCGCCTTGCCGGAGAGCGACTGGCCGAGGAAGCCCGGGAACATCTCCGGATAGAGCGTCAGGATGGTGGCGCGGAAAGCCACGTCACTCTCCCTCGCCCTGCGGCGGGCGGCGGCGCCGGCTGCCGGGGCCGTCGTTGCCCTCGTCCTCGAGGCCTGCGGCGACGGCATCGATCAGCAGGCGCCCGCCTTCGAGGTCGATTTCCAGCACGGCGGCTTCGGAGAAGGGGATGAGCACCGGCCGCTTGCCGGGCCCCTTGAGCTCAAGGAGGTCGCCGGCGCCGAAATCGAAGATGCCGGTCACCTTGCCGTGGATGCGGCCGGTCGTGTCGACCGCCTCCAGCCCTTCGAGGTCGGCATAGAAGAACTCGTCCTCGTCCAGCTCCTCGTCCGGCAGGTTGTCGCGCTCGATATAAAGGTCGATACCGTTCAGCGCCTCGGCGGCGTTGCGGTCGTTGACGCCGCGGAAGCGCACGACGACCACGTTCTTCGCCTCGCGCACCTCCAGCACCTCGAAGGACCGGCCGTCCTCGCTGTGCAGGTGGCCGTAGTCGCCGATGGCGGTGGGGTCGATGGTGTAGGATTTCACACGGACCTCGCCGCGCAGGCCCTGTGCCGCGCCGACGGTGCCCATGAGGACGGGATTTTCCAGTTTCGCCATGGTTCGGTTCCGTGTGTTTTCTCGAAGCCTTTTACGACGTTTGCCGCCGGGGCGACAAACGAAAACGGGCGGCATGAAGCACGCCGCCCGTCTCGAAATGATGGGAAGATCGCTTATTCGCCGGCGGCGGCAGCGGCGTCTTCTTCCTTCTGCTTCTTCTCGGCGATGCGCTCAAGAGCCTTCTTGCCCGGCTTTGCCTTTTCCGGGTTGCTGCGGGTCTCGCGCTTCAGGACGCCGGCTTCGTCGAGGAAGCGGGCGATGCGGTCGGTCGGCTGGGCGCCCTTGGCGAGCCATTCCTTGGCGCGGTCGGCGTCGATCTGGACGCGGTTCGCGTCGTCCTTGCCGAGCATCGGGTTCCAGGAACCGAGCTTTTCGAGGAAGCGGCCGTCGCGCGGCGAACGGGCGTCGGCGACGACGATCTGGTAGTACGGACGCTTCTTGGAGCCGCCGCGGGCGAGACGAATTTTCAGTGCCATGTCATTTCTCCTTGGATGGTAGGCCGCTTTTCTCAAGCGGTGTGGTTTGCGCCGCTGTGTTCGGCGGCAATGGCTTCATGGTGCCGGATCACCTCGCGGATGATGAAGTTCAGGAACTTCTCCGCGAAATCCGGATCCAGATTGGCTTCCTTCGCCAGGCGGCGAAGGCGCTCGATCTGGTATTCCTCGCGCGCCGGGTCGGCCGGCGGCAGTTCATGCGTCGCCTTGAGAACGCCGACCGCCTTGGTGCAGCGGAAGCGTTCGGCGAGCATATGCACGAGGGCGGCGTCGATATTGTCGATCGACTGCCGGTATTCCCCCAATTGATGCTTGACCTTCGGATCGATCGTCATAGTCGTTCCCTCACTTCTTCTTCGGCAGGCCGGGAAGGCCCGGCAGGCCGCCGAGGCCGGGCAGGCGCCCGCCACCGAGGCCCGGAAGACCGCCGCCGCCAAGGCCCGGCATGCTGCCGGGCTTGATGCCGGCCGCTTCCGCCTGCTTGGCGAGGGCCTCGAGCTGCTTCGGGTCCATCTTCGACAGGTCCGGCATGCCGCCGCCGAGGCCCATCTTGCCGGCGAGGCCGCCCATCATCTGCTTCATCAGGCCGCCGCCCTTCTTGCCGCCCATCATCTTCATCATGTCCGCCATCTGGCGGTGCATCTTCAGAAGCTTGTTGATGTCGGCGGCATCGGTGCCGGAGCCGGCCGCGATGCGCTTCTTGCGCGAGTGCTTGAGGATATCGGGATTGGCGCGCTCGGCCTTGGTCATCGAGTTGATGATGGCGATCTGGCGGCCGAAGAGCTTGTCGTCGAGGCCGGCGGCGGACATCTTGTCCTTCATGCCGGCCATGCCGGGCATCAGCCCCATGATGCCGCCCATGCCGCCCATCTTCTGCATCTGGCGAAGCTGGTCGGCGAGGTCGTTGAGGTCGAACTTGCCCTTGGCCATCTTGGCGGCCATGGCGGCCGCCTTCTCGGCGTCGATGTTCTCGGCCGCCTTCTCGACGAGCGAGACGATGTCGCCCATGCCGAGGATGCGGTCGGCGACGCGCCGGGGATGGAATTCCTCCAGCTCGCTCATCTTCTCGCCGACGCCGATCAGCTTGATCGGCTTGCCGGTGACAGCGCGCATGGAAAGGGCAGCGCCGCCGCGGCCGTCGCCGTCCATGCGGGTCAAGACGAGGCCGGTGATGCCGACGCGGTCGTCGAAGTTGCGGGCGAGGTTGACGGCGTCCTGGCCGGTCAGCGCGTCGGCGACGAGCAGAATCTCGTGCGGATTGGACTTCCGCTTGATCTCCGCCATCTCGATCATCAGCGGCTCGTCGATATGCGTGCGGCCGGCGGTGTCGAGGATCACGACGTCATGGCCGCCGAGCCTTGCGGCCTGCACGGCGCGCGCGGCAATGTCGGTCGGCGACTGGCCGGCGATGACGGGCAGCGTGTCGATGCCGGTCTGGACGCCCAACTGGCGAAGCTGCTCCTGCGCGGCCGGGCGGCGCGTGTCGAGCGAGGCCATCAGGACCTTCTTCTTGTCGCGCGTCTTCAGCCGGTTGGCGATCTTGCCGGAGGTCGTGGTCTTGCCCGAGCCCTGCAGGCCCACCATCATGATGACGACGGGCGCGGCGGCGTTGAGGTCGATCGATACGCCCTCGGAGCCGAGCATGGCGATGAGCTCGTCATGGACGAGCTTGACGACCATCTGGCCGGGCTTGATGGATTTGAGGATTTCCGCGCCGACGGCCTTTTCGCGCACCGCATCGGTGAAGGAGCGCACCACTTCCAGCGCCACGTCCGCTTCGAGCAGCGCACGGCGGACCTCGCGCAGCGCCGCGGCGACATCCGCCTCGGAAAGCGCGCCACGGCCTGTCAGTCCATTCAGGATGGAGCCAAGGCGGTCCTGGAGTGTTTCAAACATCACGTCTTCCTTCTTGTTTCCACTGGTGGCGGAAACGTCGGTGCTATCGGCGCCGAAAACAAGACGCAAAGCCAAAAAGCACCCGAGGGCGCATCGCGCTGTCGGGTGTTGACCTCCGGGATCTCTTTATACCTTCACGGGTCCCGGTCGGTGGCTTCAAGCGTTCTTACTTGTCGCAGATGCGGGGCTTAAACAGGAAGATGCCCGGAAAGTCAAGGATCGCCTGCTAAAGAAGGGTGGCGCCCGCCTGCGTGAGCTTCAGCGCCGTCAGGCGGCCGGTGGCAAAGCAGCCCGTGTCGATGCCGATCCGGCCGGGGCCGAAGACCGGCTCTTCGCCTGGCGTATGGCCGTGGATGACGGTGATCGGCAGGCGCGGGCCCTCGGCAAGGAAGGGCTCGCGGATCCAGAGGAGGTCCGCGTCGGTCTGGGCATCGAGCGGAAGGCCGGGGCGGATGCCGGCATGGACGAAGATGCGGCTGCCCTGGACGAGCATTGCAGGCAGGCCTTCGAGGAAGGCGACGTGTTCGCGCGGCACCGCGGCCCGGATCGCATCCGCCGCCCGGGCCAGTTCCTTCGGCCGGCGCAGGTGCGCAAGATGGCCGAGGCCGTAGGAGCGGAGGGTCGCATCGCCGCCGAAATCCAGCCAGGCGGCATTTCCGGCGGGATCGCGGAGAAACTTCAGGAAGGTGTCGTCGTGGTTGCCGCAGAGCGCGATGCGCTCGATGCCGTCGGCTGGGTTCCCGCCGGAAAGGTGCTCCAGCACACGGCGGGAATCGGGGCCGCGGTCGATATAGTCGCCGAGATAGACGATGAGGGGGCGGCCTGCGCCGGTGCGGGCGATATCCTGCCGGATCCTGTCTTCCAGCGCGACCAGCGCCGCGTGACAGCCGTGGATGTCGCCGATCGCATAGACCGGCGCGCGGGCCGGATCGAGGGCGAGGCGCGTCCGTCTTTGTTGGGCCACGTTATCGGGGGCCGTTTGCCGGAGAATCTTTCGGAGGAAGGCGAACATGTGCGGCGAGGATAGCGGCAAGCGCGGACAAGGGAAATATTTTCGCGCGATCCGCCGGCGCTTGCGGTGCAGACTGCGTCTGGTAATTCCGCCCCGTTTGCGCCATATACGCGCAAGGACGGAGGACGCCCGCGACGGCGTCCCGAACGGAAGATCCGCCATGGCTGCTGAAGCGCAATTCGCCCGCATGAACGGGCTCGGGAACATGATCCTCGTCGTGGACATGCGCGGGCGCGGCGATGCCGTGACGCCGGCTGCCGCCGTCGCGCTCAATGCCGACCCCGCCACGCGCTTCGACCAGATCATGGCGATCCACGATCCCAAGGTCGACGGCACCGACGCCTTCATCGACATCCTCAACTGCGACGGCACGAAGGCGCAGGCCTGCGGCAACGGCACGCGCTGCGTCGTGCAGGCGCTCGCGGCCGAGACGGGCAGGAAGGTCTTCACCTTCCAGACGGTCGCGGGCATCCTCAATGCGGTCGAGCACGAGGACGGCACGATCTCCGTCGACATGGGCACGCCGGTCTTCGACTGGAACCGCATTCCGCTGGCCGAGGAATTCTACGACACCAGCCGCATCGAGCTCCAGATCGGGCCGATCGACGCGCCGGTGCTGCATTCGCCGGCGGCGATGTCGATGGGCAATCCGCACGCGGTCTTCTGGGTCGACCGTGATCCGATGAGCTTCGACCTCGACCGTTTCGGCCCGCTTCTCGAAAACCATCCGATGTTTCCGGAAAAGGCGAACATCACGCTGGCGCAGGTGACATCCCCCTCCGCCATGACGACGCGCACCTGGGAGCGTGGCGCGGGCCTGACGCTCGCCTGCGGCTCGGCCGCCTGCGCGGCCGCCGTCAGCGGCGCGCGCACGGGCCGCACGGGCCGCACGGTCGCCGTCACCGTCGCCAGCAGCCCGAACCGGGGCACGCTCACCATCGAATGGCGCGGGGACGACCATGTCGTCATGACCGGGCCGGCCGAATGGGAGTGGTCCGGCACGCTCGATCCCTCGACCGGCGCCTTCCGCCGGGACGAGACCGCGGCGGCTGCCCGTTGAGCGGCGTCACCGTCATAACCTTCGGCTGTCGGCTCAACACCTACGAATCGGAAGTGATGCGCACCGAGGCCGAGAAGGCGGGGCTGAACAATGCCGTGCTGGTCAATACCTGCGCCGTCACGGGCGAGGCCGTGCGCCAGGCCCGCCAGGCGATCCGCCGCGCCCGGCGCGACAATCCCCATGCCCGCATCGTCGTCACCGGCTGCGCCGCGCAGACCGAGAAGGAGACCTTTGCCGGCATGCCGGAGGTCGACGCCGTGCTCGGCAACGAGGAGAAGCTGAAGAGCGCCTCCTATCGCGCGCTGCCGGATTTCGGCGTCTCGGCGGAGGAGAAGCTCCTCGTCAACGACATCATGAGCGTGCGCGAGACCGCGCCGCAGATGGTGCGGCTGATCGACGGCCATGTGCGCGCCTTCGTGCAGGTGCAGAACGGCTGCGACCATCGCTGCACCTTCTGCATCATTCCCTACGGCCGGGGCAATTCCCGCTCCGTGCCGATGGGCGCGGTCGTCGACCAGGCGCGAAAGCTCGTCGAGAGCGGCTACTCGGAAATCGTGCTGACCGGGGTGGACGCGACCAGCTACGGCGCCGACCTGCCGGGTAGCCCAAGCCTCGGATATCTCGCCAAGGTGCTGCTGCGGCAGGTGCCGGACATCCGGCGCCTTCGCCTTTCCTCCATCGACAGCATCGAGGCCGACGACCATCTCTGGGATCTCATCGCCGACGAGCCGCGCTTCATGCCGCACCTGCACCTTTCGCTGCAGCACGGCGACGACCTGATCCTCAAGCGCATGAAGCGCCGCCATTCGAGCGCCGATGCCCGCGCCTTCTGCGCGCGGGTGCGGGGCCTCAGGCCGGAGGTCAGTTTCGGCGCGGACATGATCGCCGGCTTTCCGACGGAGACGGAGGCGATGTTCGCAAATGCCGTGCGGCTTGCGGAAGACTGCGGCATCGCCCATCTCCACGTCTTTCCCTACAGCCCGCGTCCCGGAACGCCGGCCGCGCGCATGCCGCAGCTTGATCGCGCGCTCGTCAAGGAGCGCGCCGGGCGCCTGCGCGAGACTGGAAAACGGCTCGCCGAGTCCCATCTCGATTCCATGATCGGGAGGGAGGAGACGATCCTCGTCGAGAACAACGGCCTTGCGCATACGGAAAACTTCACGCTCGTCGATGCCGCCGGCCTGAAGCCCCGCGATCTTGTGCCGGTGACGATCACCGGCCACAATGGAAAACACCTGACGATGCGGCCCCTTATCGCGGCCGCCGCCTCCTTCGCAACCAGCGGATAGCTTTCATGGCCCTCGGCTTCATCAAGAAGATTTTTACATTCGGAAAAGACACGGCGGCCGAACCGAAGCCGGAGGCGGAAGCACAAGCTGCCGGGGCACCGGTCGCCGAGCCGGCCGTCCCCGCCGAAACGCCGGCAGCCACGCTTTCGGACGACCGCGACGCGTTGCTGGACGAGGCGGAAGCCGCCAATCCGGAGGCCGACTACCACATTCCCGAGGACGTGGAGCCGGAGATCTATCCCCTGCCGCACGATCCGCACCTGCCGGCCGCCGAGGCGGAGACCGTGGCGGAGCCGGAACCCGAGGCTGTCGAACCGGTGGAGGAGATCGCTGCCGAGGAGCCGGAGGCGCCCGCCGAAGAGGTAGCGGAAGCCATCGATGATGAACCGCCGGCCGAAGCCGAGGATCCTGTTCTCGAAGAGGCGGTCCGTGCCGAGCCCGCGCTGCCAAAGGGTTTTGCCGCCACGTCCGATGCGCCGGTGGAAGCGGCGGTGCCGGAGGCCGTTCAGCCGAAGCGAAGCTGGTTCCAGCGCCTGCGCGAGGGGCTGGCGCGCACCTCCTCGCAGCTCTCCGGCCAGATCACCAGCCTCTTCACCAAGCGCAAGCTGGACGACGACACGCTGCAGGACCTGGAAGACCTCTTGATCCAGGCCGACCTCGGCGTGGAGACGGCGCTGCGCATCACCGATACGCTTGCCGCCGAGCGCTACGGCAAGGACGTGACGGGCGCCGATGTCTCGCGCATCATGGCAAGCGAGATCACCAAGGTGCTCTCGCCGGTGGCAAAGCCGCTGGAACTCGACCTCAGCCGCAAGCCGCACGTCATCCTCGTCGTCGGCGTCAACGGCACCGGCAAGACGACGACCATCGGCAAGCTCGCCGCAAAACTCTCCGGCGCGGGCCTCAAGGTGATGCTGGCGGCGGGCGACACCTTTCGCGCGGCGGCCATCGAGCAGCTGAATATCTGGGCGGAGCGTACCGGCTCGCAGATCGTGTCCTCGAAGCTCGGGGCGGACGCCGCGGGCCTTGCCTACGAGGCCTATGAGCAGGCGAAGCTGCAGAAGAGCGACGTCCTGATCGTCGATACCGCCGGGCGCCTGCAGAACAAGGCCGAGCTGATGGCGGAGCTGGAGAAGATCGTGCGCGTGCTCGGCAAGCTCGATCCGGACGCGCCGCACACCGTTCTCCAGACGCTCGACGCCACGACCGGCCAGAACGCGATGAACCAGGTGGAGATTTTCCGCAACGTCGCGGGGGTCACGGGCCTGATCATGACAAAATTGGACGGTACGGCCCGCGGCGGCATCCTTGTCGGCATTGCGGCCAAGCACAAGCTGCCGGTCTATTTCATCGGTGTCGGCGAAGGGATCGACGATCTCGAACCCTTCGAGGCCAAGGATTTCGCGGAAGCGATCGCAGGAGTTGGAGCATGAGCAAGGCAACGCTGGAGGAACCCGCCACGACGGAGGAGAAGGTCAGTCCCCTCCTCAAGCTGGTGCTGGAACTCGGGCCGCTCGTCGTCTTCTTCTTCGCCAATTCGCGCGGCGAATGGCTGGCCTCGCATTTCCCGGTGCTTGCCGAGATGGGCGGGCCGATCTTCATCGCGACCGGCCTCTTCATGGCCGCGACCGCCATCGCGCTCGTCGTTTCCTGGGTGATGACGCGCACGCTGCCGATGATGCCGCTGATTTCCGGCATCGTCGTCTTCGTCTTCGGCGCGCTGACGCTCTGGCTGCAGAACGACACCTTCATCAAGATGAAGCCGACCATCGTCAACACGCTGTTCGGCGCGATCCTGCTCGGCGGCCTCTTCTTCGGAAAATCCCTGCTGGGCTACGTCTTCCACGCCGCCTTCAAGCTCACCGAGGAAGGCTGGCGCAAGCTGACGCTGCGCTGGGGCCTGTTCTTCCTCGTGCTCGCTGTGATGAACGAAGTGGTCTGGCGCAATTTCTCGACGGACTTCTGGGTGGCCTTCAAGGTCTGGGGCACCATGCCGATCACCATCCTCTTCACGCTGGCGCAGATGCCGCTGGTGATGCGCTACTCGGTCGAGCCGCCGGAAGAAGGAACGGCGCCGTAAGCGCCGCCTTGCCTCAGGCGTAGGCGAAATCCGTCGTCTTGTTGACGAGGGCGGCCTTCAGCTTTTCCAGCGCGCGGTTCTCGATCTGGCGCACGCGCTCCTTGGAGATGCCGAGGAGGATGCCGAGCTCTTCGAGCGTCGCGCCGTTCTCGGTGAGCCGCCGGGCGCGGATGATCTTCATCTCGCGCTCGTTGAGCTGGCCGAGGGCCGAGTGCAGCCAGTGACGCCGCCGCTCGCCGTCGATGCTGTCCACCGCCTGCTCGTCGGGAAGGGGCGCATCGCTGGTGAGGAATTCGAGGCGGCTTCCGCCGCTTTCGCCCTCCGCCGAGGAGATCGGCGCCTGCAGCGAAATGTCGGAAGAGGAGAGGCGGGCGTCCATGGTGCGCACGTCGGCGGTGCTGACGCCGAGCGCGGCGGCGATCTCCTGGTGCATCGCCTCACTCGTCAGGTGCGCGTCGCCGCGGGCAAGCCGGGCGCGCAGGCGCCGGAGGTTGAAGAAAAGGGCCTTCTGCGCCGAACTGGTGCCGCCGCGCACGATCGACCAGTTGCGCAGCACGTAATCCTGGATGGATGCGCGGATCCACCAGCTTGCATAGGTGGAAAAGCGCACCTGCCGTTCCGGCTCGAAACGGGCGGCGGCCTCCAGAAGGCCGATATAGCCCTCCTGCACGAGATCGCCGAGGGGCAGGCCGAAGTTGCGGAACCGGCCCGCCATCGAGACGACGAGCCGCATATGGGCCATGGCGATGCGATTGCGCGCCTCCTGATCCTTGTTGTCCTTCCAGGCCTGGGCGAGGGCCTGTTCCTCCTCCCGTTCGAGGTAGGGTGCGGACATTGCGAGCTTGATCATGCGGCGGTCTGCGGTCGTCGTAGCCATGGCGGGTTTCTCCACGTGAACCGAACCGGCGCAAGGAGGGGCCTTGCGCCCTGCTTGACGATGACGTTTCAGATGGACCGGCGGATCGCCCGAAATCGATTTTCGAGAAACAAGGGTTGCCCCGCACGCGGCCGCCCGAAGCGGGTCGTCCTCGGGCGCAAAACTGCGCAACCGCAAAAAAGTTCCACAAAAAAAACCCGGCCGCTGGCGGCCGGGCTTTAAATTCCGGAGAAGTGCCCTAGATCAGGCCGCTTCGTCCTGGGAGTCGTCCTCATCGATGGCCTTGCCGCGCTTCGGACCCTTGGCGAGGTTCGTCTCGACGAGACGGACGGCTTCGGTTTCCGACATCTTGTTGACGGCGGCGATCTCGCGGGCCATGCGGTCGAGGGCGGCTTCGTAAAGCTGGCGCTCGGAATAGGACTGCTCCGGCTGGTTCTCGGCGCGGTAAAGGTCACGGACCACTTCGGCGATCGAGATGAGGTCGCCGGAATTGATCTTGGCATCGTATTCCTGCGCGCGGCGCGACCACATGGTGCGCTTCACGCGGGCCTTGCCCTGGACAACCTTCAGCGCACGCTCGACGAAATCGGTCTCCGACAGTTTGCGCATGCCGATGGAAACGGCCTTGGCAACCGGCACCTTGAGACGCATCTTGTCCTTCTCGAAGTCGATGACAAAAAGCTCGAGCTTCATGCCGGCGACTTCCTGCTCCTCGATGGCGACGATCTGGCCTACGCCGTGGGCGGGATAGACGATCGACTCGCCGGTCTTGAAGCCCTGGCGCGTGGAGGATTTCTTCTGCTGGGTCGTCATTCTGTTCAAATACTCCCTGTTACGCTCCCCGGCGACGGCCGGGTGGGTCCGGGGACCCGGGAAAGACGGGGGGCACCTTGAGGTGTCACCGCGCTGGTCCGTCCGCCATGCGCAAAAAGGTCCCCGGCGACGCGATCACGTTTGAGCAACCGAAGTTGCCTATGGGAGGTGAGCGACGTTGAGGGATCGTTTGCTTTCGTGGTGGTGTTCGGGCACGCAAAAATGCCGCGATGTGGATCAGTATTGCGACCCTACCACAAAAAAGTGCCGAAATCAATAATTTGCTTCGCATGGGTCATCAAGCCTGTCCCATCGCCTTTCGACGGGAGCAGACGTTTTTCCCCAGGTTCGGCCGCCGCTTCGGACGGGCTTCAGTCGCCCTTGCCGGGTTCGGGCGAGAAGTACTGTTCGTACTTGCCCTCGACGCCGTCCATCTCCTTGGCTTCCGGCATCGCATCCCGCTTGACGGTGATGTTCGGCCAGATCGCGGCATATTCCGCGTTGATCTTCAGCCACTTGTCGAGGCCCGGCTCGGTGTCCGGCTTGATCGCCTCGGCGGGACATTCCGGCTCGCAGACGCCGCAGTCGATGCACTCGTCCGGATGGATGGCAAGGAAGTTCTCGCCTTCGTAGAAGCAGTCGACGGGGCAGACTTCCACGCAGTCCGTGTATTTGCAGCGGATGCAGTTGTCGGTCACGACATACGTCATGATTCACTCCAGAAACGTCTCAAACCGGGCGGCGGCAAGGCCGTCGTCACCGAAGAGCCCGTCGCGCGATCGGCTGGCCGGAGGAAGGAGGCCGCGTGGGACGCAGGCTCGGGGCTTTCCGGAGGCTGAGGTAAAGGCTTTGCGGGCGCTTTGCAAGCGTAATAGATGCGCTGCGGGAGCCGGACGAGGTATAGAATTCTAATCCTCGCCGTCTCCGGAAAAGTCCTGCAGCCGGTCGGTTTCCCGGCGTTCCCGCTTCGTCGGCCGGCCGGCGCCGCGTTCGCGCGTCGCCTGGGCGAAGAGGCTGCGCTCCTCCCGCGGCGGCGGGGGCGGCGTCATGTCGCTGTAGAGGAGCCTTGCTTCTTCGTAAGGGCCGCGGCGTTCGCCGGGCAGCAGCACCTTCACCACCATGTCGTGGCGGTCGAGCGAGAGCACGATCACGTCGCCGGGGCGCACCATGTGCGAAGGCTGGCGGACGCTCGCGCCGTTGACGCTGACATCGCCCGCCTCGACCGATCTGGCCGCAAGGGAGCGGGACTTGCGCAGCCGCGCGAAGAACAGCCATTTGTCGATGCGCTGTCGCGCCTGACCTGCCGGCTGTTCCTCGTTGCGCGTCATTGCCTACTTCTTCATCTGCTCCTTGAGCGCCGCGAGCTTGGCGAAGGGCGAATCCGGGTCGATCGGCTTTTCCTTGCGGGGCGGCCGGGCCTCGAATTTCGCCTGCTGCGGCTTGCCGCCGCGCTCGTTGCGCTCGCCGCGGTCCGGGCGGTTGCCGCCCTGCGGCTTGCCGTCGCGGCCCTTCGCCTGATCCGGACGGCCGCCGCGGCCGCCTTCACGGCGCTCGCCGCGTTCGCCGGCCGGCTGGTTGCGATGGCGTTCGCCGCCGCGCCGTTCGCCCTGGCCCTGGCGGTCACCCTGACGCTGGCCGCCCTGGCGCTGGTTGTCGTGCCGTGAGCCGGGACGCCACAGCAGAACAGGCTTGACCTCGGCCGGTTCGCCTTCGGCGGCAGCGGCCGCTTCCGTCTCGGCCGGAGCTTCGGTGGCCGGCGTCTCGACAGTTTCGGCTGCGGGGGTCTCCGGCTTTTCGGCCGGGGCTTCGCTCTCCGTCTCCGATGCGTCGGCATCGTGCTCGTCGGAAGCCTCCGCGCCTGCTTCCGCCGGCGTTTCGGTCGCCGCTTCGGCCGGGGCCTGCGCGGCGAGGAAGGCTGCGACCTCCTCGGCCTTCACGGCGTCGGCGCGATAGCCGAGGCCCTTCAGGATCTCTTCCATGTCGTCCGGCGTTGCACCGAGGATGGAGAGCATGGCGGTCGTCGCCATGAAGCGGCGGCCGTCATAGGCGCCTTCCGGGCGCGGCGTGCCGGGCTTCCACTGGAGGAGCGGGCGGATGAGGTCGGCGAGGCGTTCCAGGATGTCGATGCGCACGGCGCGCTTTCCAAGGAAACGGAAGCCGGCGAGCTTGTAGAAGGCGCGCTCGAAGGCGGGATCGGTGACGACCGAGGTGCGGCCGGCGGCAAGCACCGGAATGAGGTCGCCGTAGCCCGGCTTGTCGAGGCCGTCGTTCTTCAGCGCCCAGAGCAGCGTGATGAGTTCGGCGGGCGCGGGCTTGAGGAGCGCCGGCATGAAGATGTGGTAGGCGCCGAAGCGGATGCCGTGCTTGCGCATGGAGGCGCGGGCGTCCTGGTCGAGCGCCTTCACGTCGTCGGCGACGTCGCGGCGGAAGAGCACGCCGAGGCTTTCGACGAGCTGGAAGGCGAGGCCCTTGGCAAGGCCCTGCAGGTCTTCCGCGCGCGAAAGGTCGTCGAGGGGCTTGAGGACCGTCGCGATATGGTGGTTCACGAAACGCTCGACGCGGGCGGCGACGTGGTCGCGCGCATTGCCGGTCAACTGCTCGTCGGCGAGCAGGATGACGCGCGGACGCATGACGTGGTCGGAGGCGGCAAGGCGGGCGACGGGATCGCCGAGCCAGCGCACGGTGCCGTCGGAGCCGAGCGCGAGGTCGGCATTGCCGCTCGCATGCAAGCGCGCGGCACGGGCTTCGAACTCCAGCGCAAGCGCCTTCTGCGCAGCCGCCTGCACGGCCTTCGCATCGGGTCCTTCCGTGCCGGAGGCCAGCGTGAACCGGAACCCGGCCAACTGCCCGACATGATGTCCTTCTACGAAGACATCGCCATTCACACTGATTTCTGCTTCCAGCATCGCATTCTCTCTCAGGCGCTTCATGAGCACAGATGTCCTGCGATCAACAAAGCGTTTCGTCAACCGTTCATGTAGCGCATCGGACAATCGGTCTTCGATTTCCCGCGTCTTTTCCTGCCAGTGTGTCGGATCGGCAAGCCATCCGGGCCGATTCGACACATAGGTCCAGGTCCTTATCTGTGCGATTCGTGCCGAAAGCGTGTCGATCTCGCCATCCGTGCGATCGGCGCGGCGGACCTGGTCGGCCAGGAAGTCCTCGTTGACCGTGCCGCGCTTCACGAGGTCCGCATAGAGCGTCGAGATGAGGTCGGCGTGCTGGGCGGGCGTGATGCGGCGGTAGTCGGGCAGCGCGCAGGCCTCCCAGAGCTTTTCGACGCGCTCGGGCGTGGTGGCGAGGTCCCTGACGTCGGGATAGCGCGAAAGATGCTCCAGCGCCTGCTGGTCGACGGCCGGCAGGGCGCGCGTCAGCCCGCCGATGGGCGGCGGGGCGTCGAGCGACTGGCGCAGCGACTGCAGCGAGGAATAGTCGAAGCGGGTCGTGCGCCATTGCAGCACCTTGACCGGGTCGAACTGGTGGGTCTCGATGCGCTTGACCAGCTCGTCGTCGAAGGGATCGACGCGGCCCGTAACCCCGAAGGTGCCGTCGCGCAGGTGCCGACCGGCGCGGCCGGCGATCTGGGCGAGCTCGGCCGGATTGAGGTTGCGGAACTGGTAGCCGTCGAACTTGCGGTCCTGTGCGAAGGCGACGTGGTCGACGTCGAGGTTGAGGCCCATGCCGATGGCGTCGGTGGCGACCAGATATTCGACGTCGCCCTCCTGGTAGAGCGCGACCTGCGCGTTGCGGGTGCGGGGCGAGAGCGCGCCGAGCACGACCGCCGCCCCGCCGCGCTGGCGGCGGATGAGCTCGGCGATGGCATAGACCTCGTCGGCTGAGAAGGCGACGATGGCGGTGCGCTGCGGCAGGCGGGTGATCTTCTTGGAGCCGGAATAGAAGAGCTGGGACAGGCGCGGCCGCTCGATGACGTGGATGCCCGGCAGGAGCTGCTCGAGGATCGGCTTCATGGTGGCCGCGCCGAGCAGTAGCGTCTCGTCGCGGCCCCTCAGGTGCAGCACCCGGTCGGTGAAGATGTGGCCGCGTTCCAGGTCGCCGGCAAGCTGCACCTCGTCGATGGCGACGAAGGCGGCGCGCGTCTCGCGCGGCATCGCCTCCACCGTGCAGACGGAAAAGCGCGCCATATGCGGCGTGATCTTCTCCTCGCCGGTGACGAGCGCGACATTGTGCTGGCCGACCTTCTCGACGAGGCGCGTGTAGACCTCGCGCGCCAGAAGGCGCAGAGGCAGGCCGATGATGCCCGTCTCATGCGCCACCATGCGCTCGATCGCGTAGTGGGTCTTGCCCGTATTGGTAGGCCCGAGGACCGCGGTGACCCCACGGCCGCTCAGGATCATGGGTGCTTGCGACAAGTCACGCCCCGGCAGGTTTCAACTTCCGGCTCACAGATGCCCATCGGGATGGGGAATGGCAAGGGGCAAGGCGGCATCGGATGTTTTTCCGAGGGCTTTTGTCCCGACCGGCGCGTCAGCCTGCCGGCGCGGGGCTTGCCTCCGGCTTTGCCAGCCGCAAACCGAGGACCAGCGGCACGCTCGTGAGGTAAAGCGCGGCGACCGTCAGCCATATGGCGCCCGGCCACGCGTCGCGGACGACGAAATAGACACTGGAAAATCCGAGCGGGGCGACGATGGACGCGAGGCTGATGACGGACGCCAGCACGCCCTGGAACTGGCCCTGCCGGTTCGCGTCGACCTGCCGGGTGGCCAGCGATTGCAGGGCCGGCACGCCGATGCCGCCGAGGGCGAAGACCGGCATGATGGCGAAGACCATCCAGCCTTGCGTGGCGAAGGCCATGACGAGGAGCGCGGCGCTGACGCCGGCAACGCCCGTCAGGATGGCGCCGCGTTCGCCGAGCAGCCTGACGGCGGGACCGGGCAGGAGGGCCTGGGCGAGCGTCTGGCAGATGCCGAACGCGCCGAGCGACAGGCCGATCGAAAACCCGTTCCAGTGGAAGGCATCGCCTCCCCAGAGCGCCCAGCAGGTGCCGTAGGCCTCGCCCGTCGCGCTGAACAGGAGGAAGACGGCGATGACGGGCAGCACGCTCTTCATCGAGAAGGCCCAGCGCAGCGGCCGCAGCGGGTTGAGGGCGGCAAGGTCGATCCTCCCCCTGTCCGGCGTTCGCGATTCCGGCAGGATGAAGAGGGCGAGCAGGAGGTTGCCGGCATTCAGCACGGCGGCCGCCATGAAGGGCAGCCGCAGCCAGTGGTCGCCGAGGACGCCGCCGAGCACCGGCCCCACGATGAAGCCCGCGCCGAACATGGCGTTGAGCAGGCCGAAGCGGCGGGCGCGGGCGTCTTCCGGGGAGATGTCGGTGATATAGGCCGTCGCCACGGAGATGTTCGCGCTCGTCAGTCCGGCGATGGCCCGGCCGAGCAGCAGCAGCCAGAGACTGGGCGCGAAGGCGAGGAACACGTAGTTGACGGCCGCGCCGGCAAGCGAGAGCAGCAGGACCGGCCGGCGGCCCAACCGGTCGCTGAGGGCGCCGAGCACGGGTGCGAAGAGGAACTGCATGACCGCATAGAGCGCGGTCATCGCGCCGATATAGGGCGCGACGTCCTCGGTATGGGCGACCTCGCGCAGCAGGGCGGGGAGGATCGGAAAGATGAGGCCGATGCCGACGGCATCGAGAAGGATGGCGGTGAAGATGACGATGAGGGATCTGTTCATGGCGCGTTCCATTGGACGCGGGCATGCGGACGCCACGCGGCGCCGGATGCGCGTCATGGCCTGATGGAGATCAGGCGGCGGTTTACGGGGAGTGCTGGCCGGTCCCTGCGGCAAGGCGCATGGACGGCGTGTGCTCGACCACCTGGACGACCATTCGTCCACCTGTTTACTCCGCCAACGGGCGGATCAAGGGAAGCGGTCGCTTTTCGCGACGGTCAATCCATAAGCCAGACGGCGGGATCAGGCAAGATGATCGTGCAGGCTTGCCGCGTCCGAGGCGCCGCCGGCTTCATAGAGCGGGAAGACCTCTTCGGTGAGGTAGGGGCCGCCGCCGACGGATTCCTTGGAGGACATCAGCACGAAGCGGTTCACCGTGAAGGGCGCGGTGTGGAAGTTGCCGCGGCCGGAAAGGTAGTGGGCGACGTCCTCGGTACGGGCGTTGCGCAGGCGCGCGAGCGTGACGTGCGGGGTGAACTTGCGCGGATCGGCGGGAAGGCCGAGGCGCTGGCAGATGCGCTCGATCTCCGCCTGGAGCGCGTACATTTCCGGGGCGGGCGTGACGCCGGCGAAGACCGCGTGCGGCTTCTTCGAGCCGAAGGAGCCCATGCCGGAAAGGGCGATCTGGAATTCGGGGCGCTCGATGCGGTCGAGCCTATCGACCACCTCGTCGGCGGTGCGCCCGTCGATATCGCCGATGAAGCGCAGCGTGATGTGGAAGTTCTCGACGTCGATCCAGCGGGCTCCGGGAAGGCCGCCTCTCAAGAGCGAGAGGCTCATCGCCGCGTTCCGCGGCACTTCGAGGGCGACGAAAAGTCTCGGCATGGCGCCTTCTCCCTGCTGGAATGTACCGTCAGCGAATCACGCGACGGCCTTTTAAGCAACCCTTATTTCGCACCCGCGAGAACTACTCCTTCGCCTGTATCGACGTGATGAATGTTTCCACAGGCTGGAGCATCGCCGCCACCATGGCATCGACCCCCTTGGCGTTCGGATGCATGCCGTCGTCGAGCTGCAGGTCGGCATGGGCGGCGACGCCGTCGAGGAAGAACGGATAGAGTGGGACGCCGTGCTTTTGCGCAAGGCGGGCATAGATGCCGTTGAAGCGCGCGGCATAGTCCGCGCCCATGTTCGGCGGGGCCAGCATGCCGGCGAGGAGGACGGGAATGCCGCGCTCCTTGAGGCGCGTCAGCATGGCGTCGAGGTTCTTTTCCGTTTCCTCCGGCGCGATGCCGCGCAGCGCGTCGTTGGCGCCGAGTTCCAGGATGACGCCGTTCGTCCCGTCCGGGATCGACCAGTCGAGCCTTGCAAGTCCGCCCGAGGTCGTATCGCCCGAAACGCCCGCATTGGCGATCTCGACGGCGTGGCCCTTGTCGCGCAACGCCTTTTCGAGCTTTGCCGGGAAGGCATCTGTGGCGGGAAGCTGGTAGCCGGCCATCAGGCTGTCGCCGAAGCCGACGAGCTTCAGCGGTTCGGCCCGGACGGGACCGGCGGATAACAAAGCTGTGATCGCGAGGGAGGCGAAAAATCCGAGCGCCGCTTTAAACGACATGAGGCTGTTCCTAGATTGCTGGCATTCCGGTTGTTCCGTTACATATAGGGTGAAATTTCTTGGCCAAAAGCATCATCGATCTCAGGAAGGCCGATCTCACCCTCGGGCAGGCCGCCGCCTCCGTCCATGTGCTGAAGGGGATCGACCTTGCGATCGATGCGGGCGAATCGGTCGGCATCGTCGGCCCGTCCGGCTCGGGCAAGTCGACGCTGCTCATGGTGCTCGCCGGACTCGAACGGCTGGACAGCGGCGAGATCCACATCGACGGCGCGGGCCTGCACGGCATGAGCGAGGACGAGGTGGCCGATTTCCGCGGCCGCAACATCGGCATCGTCTTCCAGTCCTTCCACCTCATTCCCAACATGACGGCGCTGGAGAACGTCGCGGTGCCGCTGGAACTTGCCAATGTGAGGGACGCCTTCGAGATCGCCCGGCGCGAGCTCGTCGCCGTCGGGCTCGGCGAGCGCCTGTCGCACTATCCCGGCCAGCTTTCCGGCGGCGAGCAGCAGCGCGTCGCCATCGCCCGGGCGCTCGCGCCGTCGCCGAAGCTCCTGATCGCCGACGAGCCGACCGGCAACCTCGATACCGAGACGGGACGGCAGATCGCCGACCTCCTCTTTGCCAAGCAGGCCGAGCGCGGCACGACACTGGTGCTGGTGACGCACGACCCGGCTCTTGCCGCCCGCTGCAGCCGGCAGGTCGCCATGCGCTCCGGCGAGATCGTCTCGGATGCGGCGCCGCTCCCGGCCGCCGCCGGCGAGGCGGTGCCGGCGTGAGGCGGGGCGGGATCGTCCGGCAATTGCCGCTCGCCCTTCGGCTCGCGCTGCGCGAAATGCGCGGCGGCCTCAGGGGCTTCTACATCTTCCTTGCCTGCATCGCGCTCGGCACGGCGGCCATTGCCGGGGTCAATTCCGTTTCCGCCGCGATCACGCAGGCGATCGGCACGCAGGGCCAGACGCTGCTTGCCGGCGACGTGCGCTTCGAGCTGACCAACCGCTTTGCGACGCCCGAGGAGATGGCGTATTTCGAGAGCCTCGGCGATGTCTCGCTCTCGACGGGCCTGCGCTCGATGGCGCGGCTTGCGGACGGGTCCGACCAGGCGCTGGTCGAGGCGCGTGGCATCGACGGGCTCTACCCCCTCTACGGAACGCTGGAAACCGCGCCGCAGAAGCCGGCCGCCGAGCTCTTCGCCAAAACCGGCGAGGCCTATGGCGCGGTCGTCGCGCCGCTCTTGCTCGACCGGCTCGGCCTTGCCGTCGGCGACGAGATCCTGCTCGGCACCGCGCGGCTGAAGGTGACCGCGACGCTGGTGCGCGAGCCGGACGCCGTCTCGGAAGGCTTCGGCTTTGCCCCGCGCCTTCTCCTCTCCGAGGAGGCGCTTCGGGCGACCGGGCTGGTGCAGACCGGCAGCCTCGTCAAGAACGCCTACCGCATCCGCCTTGCCGATCCCGCCCTGCCGCTTGCCGGCATCCGCGCGGCGGCGGGCAAGGCCTTCCCGTCCGCCGGCTGGTCGATCCGCACCGCGGACGCCGCCGCGCCGTCGTTGACCGCCAACATCACCCGCTTCTCGCAATTCCTCACGCTCGTCGGCCTGACGGCGCTCATCGTCGGGGGCGTCGGCGTCGCCAATGCCGTGCGTGCCTATCTCGATTCCAAGCGCTCGGTGATCGCCATCTTCAAGTGCCTCGGGGCGCCTGCCTCGCTGGTGGCGCTCGTCTATCTCGCGCAGATCGCGCTGATCGCGGCGGCCGGCATCCTCATCGGCCTCGTCGCCGGCGCGCTGATGCCGATGGTGGCGATGCGCTTCCTCGAGGGCATCCTTCCGGTGCCGGCCGAGGCGGCGATCTATCCCTCCGCCCTTGTGCTTGCCGCCGTCTTCGGCCTCCTGACCGCGCTCGCCTTCGCCGTCCTGCCGCTCGGCCATGCCCGTGCTGTGCCGGCCACCGCACTCTTCCGCGAACAGGGTTTTGAAGCGCGCGGCCTGCCGGGCTGGCCTTATCTTTTGGCTGCGGGGCTGCTGCTGGCGGCGCTGGCGGGGCTTGCCGTCCTCACCGCCTACGACCGCAGGATCGCCCTCGTCTTCCTCGGGGCCATCGCCTTCTCCTTCGTCGTGCTGCGCGCCGTCGCCTGGCTGATCACCGTGCTCGCCCGGCGCAGCCCGCGGGTGAATTCGCCGGCGCTGAGGCTTGCGGTCGGCAACATCCATCGGCCGGGCGCGCTGACCTCCTCCGTCGTGCTCTCGCTCGGCCTCGGCCTTGCGCTTCTCGTCACGCTGACGCTGATCGACGGGAACCTGCGCCGCGAGCTCACCGGCAGCCTGCCGGAGCGTGCGCCGAACTTCTTCTTCGTCGACATCCAGGGCAGCGAGCTGGACGGGTTCCGCTCCGTGCTGAAGGCGAACCTGCCGGAAGGCAAGGTCGTCGAGGTGCCGATGCTGCGCGGCCGCGTCATGGAACTCAACGGCGTCGACGTCGCCAAGGTCACGGTGCCGCCGGAAGGCCAATGGGTGCTGCGCGGCGATCGCGGCATCACCTATGCGAAGAATGTGCCGGAGAATTCGACGCTTTCCGAGGGGGCGTGGTGGCCGGCCGACTATTCCGGCGAGCCGCTCGTCTCCTTCTCGGCGGAAGAAGGCAAGGAACTCGGCCTCAAGCTCGGCGATACCGTGACGGTCAACGTGCTCGGACGCAACATCACCGCGCGCATCGCCAATTTCCGCACCGTCGAATGGGAATCGCTGTCGATCAACTTCGTCATGGTCTTCTCGCCGAACACGTTTGCCGGCGCGCCGCACGCCTGGCTCGCCACGGTGATCGACCCCGGGGCAACGGCGGCCGAGGAGGCCGCCACGCTGAAGGCGGTGACGAACGCCTATCCGACCGTCACCAGCGTGCGCGTCAAGGATGCGCTCGACGTCATCGACGAACTGGTCGGCCAGCTTGCGACGGCGATCCGCGCGGCGGCGGCCGTCGCGCTCATCGCCTCGATCCTCGTCCTTGCCGGGGCGCTCGCCGCCGGCAACCGGGCGCGGGTGCACGACGCGGTCGTGCTGAAGACGCTGGGTGCGACGCGCTCCACGCTGATCCGCGCCTTCAGCTACGAATACCTCATGCTGGGGCTGGCGACGGCGGTCTTCGCGCTCGTTGCCGGCGGGGCGGCGGCGTGGTTCGTGGTGAGCCGCATCATGAAGCTGCCGTCGGCCTTCCTGCCGGACGTGGCGGTGACGACCGTGCTGATCGCGCTGGTGCTGACGGTCGGCATCGGCCTTGCCGGCACATGGCGCATCCTGGGACAGAAGGCCGCGCCGGTGCTGCGCGAGCTTTAAAATCGGCCGTTCCCGGCCTGCCGGGAGGTTGCGGGTCTTGTACGGAACACAATTCATGCGCATATTTACATCAGGCAAGCTGGAGCCCCGCAGCGGCTGCCTGGACCCCGCGAGCGCTTCGTTTCCCGAAGCGGACGGGCGGGAGCCCGACACCGTCTCTTCCAGGGGGCTTACGAGAGGAAAACATGGCTGATCTTCGCAATTACCAGACCCGAACGGCCAATGCCGGCACGCAGGCCGGCGCCGTCATCGACCAGGGCCTTCGCGCCTACATGCTCCGGGTCTACAACCTGATGGCCCTCGGCCTCGCCATTACCGGCTTCGTGGCCTATTTCGCCTCGCAGGCCGCCATCGCCGACGGGCAGCTCACCGCCTTCGGCCAGGCGATCTACCTGAGCCCGCTGCGCTGGGTCGTGATGCTGGCGCCGCTCGCGCTGGTGTTCTTCCTGAGCTTCCGCATCCACGCGATGAGCGTCGGCGCCGCGCAGGCGACCTTCTGGGTCTATGCCGGCCTGATGGGCCTGTCGCTGTCCTCGATCTTCCTCGTCTATACGGGCGCGAGCATCACGCAGACCTTCTTCGTCTCCGCCGCCGCCTTCGGCGCGCTGTCGCTGTTCGGCTACACGACGAAGCGGGACCTGTCGGCAATGGGTTCGTTCCTGGTGATGGGCCTCTTCGGCCTGATCATCGCCTCGCTCGTCAACCTGTTCCTGCACTCCTCGGCGCTCGACTTCGCGATCTCCGCGATCGGCGTTCTGGTCTTCGCCGGCCTCACCGCCTGGGATACGCAGAAGATCAAGGAAATGTACTTCGAAGCCGACGACGTCGCCGTGGCCGGCCGCAAGGCCATCATGGGCGCGCTGACGCTTTACCTCGACTTCGTCAACCTCTTCCTGTTCCTGCTGCGCTTCATGGGCAACCGCGACTGAGGCACACAGCCGGATGGCTGAGTTCGAAGACCCCGCCGGAGACGGCGGGGTTTTTGTTTGGGCCGCAACCAAACGTGATGCGCCCGTTCATTGACGTTGATGCCGATTTGTGCGCATTGTCGCGCAATCGTGCATGATTTGGTGAAATCGGTGTCCGGACAGGATCTTCTCCTCGGCGAGCGGCAGGCGCTCATCCGCGCACGCCTCGACCTTTCGGGGCGGGTGATCGCGGCGGCGCTGGCGCAGGAGCTCGGCGTGTCGGAGGACACGATCCGTCGGGATCTTCGCGAGATGGCCGCCTCCGGCCTCTGCCGCCGGGTCTATGGCGGGGCGCTGCGCATCGCCGCCGCCTCGACCAGCATGAACGAGCGCATGGCGGTCGGCGGCGCGCGCAAGGCCGCGCTCGCGCGCCGTGCGGCGGGGCTCATCCCGCCCGGCGCCACCGTCTTCCTCGATGCCGGCAGCACGAACCTTGCGCTTGCCCGGGCGCTGCCGGCGGGGCACGGCCTGACGGTCGCGACCAACGCGCCCGCCATCGCCGCCGCCCTCCTCGAACGCGACCTTGCGACGATCCAGCTCGGCGGGCTGATCGATCCGCGCGCGGGCGCGGCGATCGGCGCCAAGGCGATGCGCGATGCCGAGGCGCTCAGGCCGGACCTCCTCGTCCTCGGCGTCTGCGGCATCGACCCGGAGGCGGGCGTGACCGCCGAGAGCTTCGAGGAAGCGGAGTTCAAGCGCTTCGTCGCCTCGCGCAGCCGCGCCGTCATGGTCGTCGTGACCAATGACAAGCTATCCACCGCCGCCCCCTATTCGGTCGTGCCGCTCGCCCGTCTGGCGCAGGCCGTCATCGAAGGGGATGCGGACGAAACCGAGGCCGCCGCACTGACGGCGGCCGGCATCGAAACGCTGCGCGCCGACAAGGTGCCGGCATGACCTCCCGGAACGGACCTCCCATGACGACGCCTGAAAACGCCCTTGCCGGCAATTCCCTTGCCCGGACCTATTTCCCGCCCGCGCGGCTCGCCGTCTCCGGCCTCTTCCTGCTCAACGGCACCTTCGCGGGCGCCTGGGCGCCGAGGATCCCGGAATTTGCGAGCCGCCTCGGGCTTTCCGAATTCGGCCTCGGCCTGATGATCATGTGCTTCGGCATCGGCTCGCTCGTCCTGATGCCGATCGCCGGCGTGATGATCGCCCGCTTCGGCACGACGCGCACGCTGAAGGGCGCGGCGGCGCTGTTCCTTTCGACCATGCTGTGGCTGTCGCTTGCGCCGACCGTGCCGCTCGGCGTCGTCGCCATCTTCCTGTTCGGCGGCCTGCTCGGCGCGATGGACGTAGCGATGAACGGCAATGCCGTGGAGGTCGAAAAATCGATGAAGCGGGCGATCATGTCGTCTTGCCACGCCTTCTGGAGCCTCGGCGCCTTCATCGGCGCCACGACCGGCGGCTTCCTCATCGAGGCGCTGGGCGTGACGGGCCATGCTGTCCTGCTCACCGTCGCCGGTGCCGCTGCCCTCGCGCTCGCCTGGCCCTTCGTGCTGCACGATGCGCCGCATCCGAGCGAGGAGCGCCAGAAGGCGCGCCTGCCGATGACGCCGCTGCCCTGGCTGATCGGCCTCATGGCGCTCTTCTGCATGGTGCCGGAAGGCGCGATCCTCGACTGGGGCGCGCTCTACATGCGCAACGAGCTCGGCGCCTCCGTCGCCCTTTCGGGCTTCGCCTTCGGCACCTTCTCCTTCACCATGGCCGTCATGCGCTTTGCCGGCGATCATGTGCGCGACCGTTTCGGCGCGGTGAAGACGCTGCGCTTCTGCACCGTCATGGCCATTGCCGGCATGGTGATCGCCGGCACGGCGCCGGATGCCTATGTGGCGATGGCGGGCTTCGCGCTCTGCGGGGTCGGCATTTCCAACATGGTGCCCATCGCCTTTTCCGCGGCCGGCAACCTGCCGGGCTTCGCGCAGGGCGTGGCGCTCTCCGTGACGACGGTGATGGGCTATTCGGGCGCGCTCTTTGCGCCCTCCGTCATCGGCTTCGTCGCCGAGCATATCGGCTTTGCGCTCGTCTTCACCCTGCTGCCGGTGCTGTTCATCGTCGTGCTGCTGCTCTCGCACCATGCTGTGCATGCCGACGTGCGCGAGCGCCATTGACGGCCCGCGCGGCGCGCGGCGATCAAATCGTCGCGCCTGCCGGCGCTTGCGGTTGACAAGCCACATTTCCTGATCCACCTGAGGGCAAAGGCCGCGCCCGAGGCCATGCGCGGCCGCTTTTCGAGCAAGAGGCTCCAAAATGTCCTTTTCCTTCGACTTTGAACCGAAGCCGCGGCGCCGGTCCGTCGGCGTCGATGTCGGCGGCGTGCTGGTCGGCGGCGGCGCGCCGGTCGTCGTCCAGTCGATGACGAACACGGATACGGCGGATATCGACGGGACGGTGGCGCAGGTGGCCGCGCTCTTCCGCGCCGGGTCCGAGATCGTGCGCATCACCGTCGATCGCGACGAGAGCGCGGCGGCGGTGCCGAAGATCCGCGAGCGGCTCTTGCGCCTCGGCATGGACGTGCCGCTCGTCGGCGACTTCCACTATATCGGCCACAAGCTGCTCGCCGACCATCCGGCCTGCGCGGAGGCGCTTGCGAAATACCGCATCAATCCCGGCAATGTCGGCTTCAAGGACAAGAAGGACCGGCAGTTCGCCGCCATCGTCGAGACGGCGATCCGCCACGACAAGCCGGTGCGCATCGGCGTCAACTGGGGCTCGCTCGACCAAGAGCTCCTGACCCGGCTGATGGACGAGAATCAGAAGGCGGGCTCGCCCCTGACGGCGCAGGAGGTGATGCGCGAGGCGATCTGCCAGTCGGCGCTGCTTTCGGCCGAGCTTGCCGAGGAGATCGGCCTTGCGCGCGACCACATCATCCTGTCGGCCAAGGTCTCCAACGTGCAGGACCTCATCGCCGTCTACGCCATGCTGTCGGCGCGCTCCGACCATGCGCTGCATCTCGGCCTGACGGAGGCCGGCATGGGCACCAAGGGGGTCGTCGCCTCCTCCGCCTCGCTCGGCATCCTCCTCCAGCAGGGCATCGGCGACACGATCCGCATCTCGCTGACGCCGGAGCCCGGCGGCGACCGCACCCGCGAGGTGCAGGTGGCGCAGGAACTCCTGCAGGTCATGGGCTTCCGCCAGTTCATCCCCGTCGTCGCCGCCTGTCCGGGTTGCGGGCGCACCACCTCGACGGTGTTCCAGGAACTCGCCCAGAAGATCCAGGACGACATCCGCAAGAACATGCCGGTCTGGCGGGAAAAGTATCCGGGCGTCGAAGGCCTCAAGGTCGCCGTCATGGGCTGCATCGTCAACGGGCCGGGCGAGAGCAAGCACGCCGATATCGGCATCTCGCTGCCCGGCACCGGGGAGCTTCCCATCGCGCCGGTCTATGTCGACGGCAAAAAGGCGATGACGTTGCGCGGCACCAACATCGCCGGCGAGTTCGAGACGCTGGTCAACGACTATATCGAAAAGCGCTACGGTACGGGTCAGGCGGCCGCCGAATAGGCCGGCTGCGCCCCTCATCCGGCCTGCCGGCCACCTTCTCCCCGCAAGCGGGGCGAAGGGAACAGGACGCACTGTTTTCCTCAAGTCGTACCCGTTCGTGGGGCACGTCCCCTCGCCCCGCTTGCGGGGAGAGGGTTAGGGTGAGGGGCAAAGCCACACGGAATTTGTCCCGCCTCAGACGATCTCCTCAAGCGCGGCGACCAGGCGGTCGCATTCCTCGGCCGTGCCGATGGTGATGCGCAGGAAATCCGAGATGCGGGGCTTGGCGAAGTGGCGCACGAGGACGGCGCGTTCGCGAAGGCCTTTCGCCAGCGCCTCGCCGCTGTGATCCGGGTGGCGGGCGAAGACGAAGTTCGCCTGCGAGGGCAGCACCTCGAAGCCGCGCTGGCGCAGTGCCCCGGTGACGCGCTCGCGCTGCTCGATCACCTTGCCGCGCGTTAGGTCGAACCATTCCCGGTCGTCGATGGCGGCGGCAGCGCCGGCCTGTGCGACGCGGTCGAGCGGATAGGAGTTGAAGCTGTCCTTCACACGCTCCAGCGCATCGATCAGCGGGCGCTGGCCCACGGCATAGCCGACACGCAGGCCCGCCAGCGAGCGGGACTTGGAGAGCGTGTGGATGACGAGCAGGTTGTCATATTTCCTCGTCAGCGGGATCGCGCTCTCGCCGCCGAAATCGATATAGGCCTCGTCGATCACCACCGGCAGGTCGGGATGCTCGGCGACGAGCTTTTCGATTGCCGCAAGCGGCAGGCCTATGCCGGTCGGCGCATTCGGATTCGGCAGGATGATCGCGCCGGCCGGCCGGGCGTAATCGGCAAGGTCGACGGTGAAATCGCCCTTCAGCGGGATCTCCACCGACTCGATGCCGAAGAGGCGGCAATAGGTCGGGTAGAAGCTGTAGGTGATGTCCGGGTAGAGGAGCGGCCTGTCGTGCTTGAGGAGCGCGACGAAGGCGTGCGCCAGCACCTCGTCCGAGCCGTTGCCGACGAAGACCTCGTCCGCTTCGACGCCGTGGAAGCGGGCGATGGACTGGCGCAGCGCCAGCGCGGACGGATCGGGATAGAGCTTGAGGCTGTCCGTTACTGCGGCCTGCATGGCGGCGAGCGCCTTCGGCGAGGGGCCGTAGGGGTTCTCGTTGGTGTTGAGCTTGATGAGGTTTTGGATGCGCGGCTGCTCGCCGGCGATATAGGGCTTGAGCGTGGCGACGATCGGCGACCAGAATTTGCTCATGGCGTCAATTCCTGCGATTTGCGATGAAATGGGCGGCTTCGATCAGGATGCCGGCCCGATGGCTGAACGGCGCAAGCAGCGCCTCGGCCTCCGCAACGAGTTCCTTGAGCCGGTTTTCCGCCCAGGCCTGGCCCCTGCGGGAAACCAGTGTCGCCTTGCCGCGCCCGGCGTCCTTGCCGGTCGCCTTGCCCATGGTGGCGGCGTCGGCGGTAAGGTCGAGCAGGTCGTCGGCAATCTGGAAGGCAAGGCCGATGGTCTCGCCGTAGCGGCGCAGCGTCCGCCGGTCCTCGGCGGAGGCGCCGGCGACGATGGCGCCGGCCTCGCAGGCAAAGCGCAGCAGTGCGCCGGTCTTCATCGCCTGCAGGGTGACGATGCCGTCCTCGTCGGGCGCCACCTTCTCCGCCGCAAGGTCGAGCGCCTGGCCGCCCGCCATGCCGCCGAGGCCGGCGGCGCGGGAAAGCGCCAGCACCAGCGCCGTCTTGGTGGCGTCCGGCAGGCGCGTCTCGGGCGCGGCGACGATGTCGAAGGCGAGCGTCAGCAGGCTGTCGCCGGCAAGGATCGCGGCGGCCTCGTCGAAGGCGATATGCACGGTCGGCTGGCCGCGGCGAAGGTCGTCGTCGTCCATCGCCGGCAGGTCGTCGTGGACGAGCGAATAGCAGTGAATGCATTCGAGCGCGGCGCCGATGCGCAGCGCGCTCTCCCTTGCCGCGTCGCCGAAGAGCGCGGCGGATTCGATGACGAGGAAGGGCCGCAGGCGCTTGCCGCCGTTGAGGACCCCATGGCGCATGGCGGAAAGCAGGCGCTCGGGGCGGGCGATCTCGTCCGTCCGCAGGCCGCCGGAGAGCAGGGCGGCGAGCAGCGCCTCCACCGCCTCGGCATTGCTTTTCAGAAGGGTCTGGAACTGCTGGTGACGTTCGCTCATGGCCGCTCTTTGACATGGGCTTTCGGGGGACGCAACGGCAATGCCCGCGCGGGTCTCAAAGATTCGCGCCGCAGACTGGTTTTTGCCAGGCCGTGACGGTATGAAGGCCGAGCGACGGGAGGAGGGGCACCGGCTCTTGGACATCGTACCGGAAACACGGGCAGAGACGGAGGTTCGATCCGGTGAGGGGGACGGCTGGATGACCCGACTTCGCCGGCAATGGCGCCGCGTCGTCCTTGCCTTCGTCGCCCTCGCGGCGCTGCCCTATGTGCTGATCCTCCTCTATGCCGTCGAGTTCGTCCGACCGGTCTCGACGCTGATGCTGCGCGATCTCGTGCTCCTGCGCGGCTACGACCGGCAATGGGTGTCGTTCGACGATATCTCGCCCAATCTCGTGCAGGCCGTGATGATGTCGGAGGACGGGCAATATTGCTTCCATGCCGGCGTCGACTGGGGCCAGATGCGCGCCGTGGTCAACGAGGCGCTCGCCGGCGAGCAGACGCGCGGGGCGAGCACCATCCCCATGCAGACGGCCAAGAACCTCTTCCTGTGGAACGGCCGCTCCTTCGTGCGCAAGGCGATGGAACTGCCGCTGGCCGTCGCCGCGGATTTCGTCTGGAGCAAGCGGCGGCTGATGGAGATCTATCTCAACATCGCCGAATGGGGCCCCGGTATCTACGGCATCGAGGCAGCCGCAAGGCACCATTTCAACGTGTCGGCGGCGAAGCTCACGCGCCGGCAGGCGGCGCTGCTCGCCGTCTCGCTGCCCAATCCCTTCGAGCGCAACGCCGGCAAGCCGGGGCGGGGATTGCAGCGCCTCGCGCGGCTGATCGAGCGGCGGGCGAGCCGGTCCGGCGAATATATCAAGTGCCTTTATGAGTGAGTTCAGGGCTTTTCATTGGCGTGCGCGCGCCTGAGCGCATAGGGTCCGATGCATTCCAAGGAGCCCCCCATGTCAGACCTCACCCTCTATGTCGGCAACAAGAACTATTCCTCCTGGTCCTTCCGGCCGTGGATCGCCATGGAAGCGGCGGGCGTGCCCTTCAAGGACGTGGTGATCCCCTTCGATTTCACCGCCGGCAATCCCGAATTCCGCAAGATCTCGCCGACCGGCCGGGTGCCGGTGCTGCATCACGGCGATGTTCGGGTGTGGGAATCGCTCGCCATCATCGAATATGTCGCCGAGCTTTTTCCCGAGGCCGGTATCTGGCCGAAGGACCGGGCGGCGCGCGCCGAGGCGCGGGCGATCTCCATGGAGATGCTCTCGGGCTTCCGGGCCCTGCGGGGCGCCTGCCCGATGAACATCCGCCGCGCGCCGGGCGAGATCGACCTGCCGGAGGGCGTGAGCGACGACGTCGCCCGGATCGAGGCCATCTGGAAGGCGGCGCTTGCCCGCTCGGGCGGGCCGTTCCTGTTCGGCGCCTTCTCCGCCGCGGACGCCATGTATGCGCCGGTCGTCAACCGCTTCGAGATCTACCGCCTGACGAAGGACGAGACGGTGCTTGCCTACATGGCGCGCGTGAAGGCGCATCCGGCCTGGCAGAAATGGCAGGCGGCGGCGCTCGCCGAGCCCTGGATCGTCCCCGAGGACGAAGCGTGACGAAAAAATCCGGCCGGGGACTGGTCAAGCGGGGTTTTGCCATGTATAAGCCCGGCCAATTTCCGAGATAACGGCACGTCCCTGTCAGCCATCCGGTGGCCTGAGGATGTGTTTGCCCGATAAGTGGAGTTTATGAAATGGCCGTTCCGAAAAGAAAAGTGAGCCCGTCCAAGCGCGGTATGCGCCGTTCCGCAGACGCCCTGAAGGCTCCGACCTATATCGAAGACAAGAACTCGGGCGAACTGCGCCGTCCGCACCACATCGACCTGAAGACCGGCATGTATCGCGGCCGCCAGGTCCTGACGCCGAAGGAAAACGCATAAGCGTTTCGGCATAAGCCAAGATCAAAGGGCCGGCTCGACCGGCCCTTTTCTTTTGCCCCTTATTCTTTCCGGGCGCGCGACATTTTCTTGTGCCGAATCTTCGGCTAAGACGGCGGAAAGGTTGTCCCGAGAACAACCCAAGGGAGCGTCGCACATGCTTTTGGCCATACCGCTGCTGATCATTCCGTTCGTCCTCTACAACCTCGCCATGACGGGGCTTTTCGGCGACGGGGGCGTTGCCGTGCTCGACAGCGAGGTGATGGCGGTCAACATGCTCTCCGGCACGACCTGGACCATGGCCTTCGGGGACCTCCTCATCTTCATCGCGCTGGTGCTGCTCTTCGTGGAGATCCTGAAGGCGACGCGCCCCGGCTCGCGCGCCCTCTTCGACCACATGCTCTCGATGGTGCTGTTCGTCGCCTTCCTCGTCGAGTTCCTGCTGGTGCAGGGCGCGGCGACGCAGATCTTCTTCATCCTGATGACGATCTCGTTCATCGACGTGATCGCCGGCTTCTCCGTGTCGATCCGCACGGCGGGCCGGGATGTCTCGATAGGGCTCTGACGGGAGAGGAACCGGGCCGCGGTTTTTCAGCAGACCTCACCCGTCCCACCAATGCCGCGCCGGCGTGTGTGGCATGGATGGTCGGGTCAGGCCCGACCATGACGACGGAGAGGTTCGAGGCAGAAGGGGGAGCCATTAGAAGGGGCTCCGCCGTGTTTGCCGATGGGAGACGCGGGCTCTGCCGGCCCGCGCCCGCCTTTCTCAGCTCAGCTTGTCGAGCTTCGTCTGCAGCGCGCGAAGCTGTTCCTTCAGTTCGTCGAGGTCTTTCGCCTCGGCCTTGCGCGTTTCCTTTTGCGGGGCGGCGTTGGCGAAGGGGGAGAACATCTTCATCGCCTGCTGGAACAGTTCGGTATTGCGCCGGGTCGTCTCCTCGATGAGCTGCATCGGCACCTGGAGGTTCTTGCCGAGCGGGGTGTCGCCGAAGGTCTTGTTGATCTGCTCGCGCATCTGCGACTGCTGCTCGGTGAAGGCCTGCATGGAGTGCTCGAGATAGCTCGGCACGACCATCTGCATCTGGTCGCCGTAATAGGAGATCAGCTGGCGCAGGAAGGAGATGGGCAGCAGCGTGTTGCCGGTCTTGGATTCCTGCTCGAAGATGATCTGCGTCAGCACCGAATGGGTGATGTCCTCGCCGGACTTTGCGTCCTGCACGGTGAAATCCTCGCCCTTCTTGACCATGACCGCGAGATCGTCGAGCGTCACATAGGTGCTGGTGCCCGTGTTGTAGAGGCGGCGGTTGGCGTATTTCTTGATGACGATCTGACCGTCGTTCCTGGCCATTAGGGTCTCCTCATCCCCGTGTTCCCATGTGCTTTTTGGTTGCGGGGAGTATCGGCAAAAAGACGGCGGCTGACAATCGAATTGTGCGATGCGGCGAGGAATGCTGCGCAACATGGAAATTCATGCTGCGCGTCGCCCCGATGAAATTTTAGCGGCATCGGATATCCCGTTTGACTCTCCCTGCCCGCTTTGCCAGTTTTGGTTCCGGGAGAACCGCCGGGCTTGCGCCGTTCGTGCGCCGGGCCCGGTTCCAAGGCCGGCCGAAAGGCCGTCAGAACTGAGGAAGCACATCATGAGCACCCCGTCCATCGTCATCGCCAGCGCCGGCCGCACCGCGGTCGGGTCCTTCAACGGAGCCTTCGCCAACACGCCCGCCCACGAACTGGGCGCGGCCGTGATCTCGGCGGTTCTGGAGCGCGCGGGCGTGGCGGCCGAAGAGGTGGACGAGGTGATCCTCGGCCAGGTCCTCCAGGCCGGCGAGGGCCAGAACCCGGCCCGCCAGGCCGCGATCAAGGCGGGGCTCCGGCAGGAGGCGACCGCCTGGGGCATGAACCAGCTCTGCGGCTCGGGCCTTCGCGCCGTCGCGCTCGGCATGCAGCAGATCGCCACGGGCGATGCCGGCATCATCGTCGCCGGCGGCATGGAATCCATGTCGATGGCGCCGCACTGCGCGCATCTGCGCGGCGGCGTGAAGATGGGCGACTTCAAGATGATCGACACGATGATCAAGGACGGCCTGACGGACGCCTTCTACGGCTACCACATGGGCATCACCGCCGAGAACGTCGCCAAGCAGTGGCAGCTCTCCCGCGAGGAGCAGGACACCTTCGCCGTCGCCTCGCAGAACAAGGCCGAGGCCGCCCAGAAGGAGGGCCGCTTCAAGGACGAGATCGTTCCCTTTATCGTCAAGACCCGCAAGGGCGACATCACCGTCGATGCCGACGAATATATCCGCCACGGCGCCACCCTCGACGCCATGGCCAAGCTGAGACCGGCCTTCGACAAGGAAGGCACGGTGACGGCGGCCAATGCCTCCGGCCTCAACGACGGGGCGGCCGCGACCCTCCTGATGAGCGAGGCCGAGGCTTCTCGCCGCGGCATCCAGCCGCTTGCCCGCATCGTCTCCTGGGCGACGGCCGGCGTCGACCCGAAGATCATGGGTACCGGCCCGATCCCCGCCTCCCGCAAGGCGCTGGAAAAGGCCGGCTGGAAGATCGGCGACCTCGACCTCGTCGAGGCCAACGAGGCCTTCGCCGCCCAGGCCTGCGCGGTCAACAAGGACCTCGGCTGGGATCCCGCCATCGTCAACGTCAACGGCGGCGCCATCGCCATCGGCCATCCGATCGGCGCCTCCGGTGCGCGCGTCCTCAACACGCTGCTCTTCGAGATGAAGCGCCGCGGCGTCTCGAAGGGCCTTGCCACGCTCTGCATCGGCGGCGGCATGGGCGTCGCCATGTGCGTCGAGCGCATGTAGGCATCCTTTCACGGACTGCTTTGCCAGGACCTGCCGCCGGCAGGGCGACGGGTCACCACGAAAACAATATCGAGGGGAGTGAGCCACATGAGCAGAGTAGCACTGGTAACGGGGGGATCGCGGGGCATCGGCGCAGCCATTTCGGTTGCGCTGAAGGCTGCCGGATACAAGGTGGCTGCGAACTATGCCGGCAACGACGATGCCGCGAACGCCTTCAAGGCGGAGACCGGCATTCCGGTCTACAAGTGGGACGTGTCGAGCTACGAATCCTGCGTCGAGGGGATCGGCCGGGTGGAAGCCGATCTCGGGCCGGTGGACATCCTCGTCAACAATGCGGGCATCACCCGCGACGCGATGTTCCACAAGATGACGCCCGACCAGTGGGGCGCGGTGATCAACACCAACCTCACCGGCCTCTTCAACATGACCCATCCGGTCTGGTCGGGCATGCGCGACCGCAGCTTCGGCCGCGTCATCAACATCTCGTCGATCAACGGCCAGAAGGGCCAGATGGGCCAGGCGAACTATTCCGCCGCCAAGGCCGGCGACCTCGGCTTCACCAAGGCGCTCTCCCAGGAGGGCGCGGCCAAGGGCATCACGGTCAACGCCATCTGCCCCGGCTATATCGGCACGGAAATGGTGCGCGCCATCCCGGAAAAGGTGCTGAACGAGCGGATCATCCCGCTGATCCCGGTCGGGCGCCTCGGCGAGCCGGACGAGATCGCCCGCATCGTCGTCTTCCTCGCCTCGGACGACGCCGGCTTCATCACCGGCTCGACCATCTCGGCGAACGGCGGCCAGTTCTTCGTCTGAGGCTGGCCGGGGAAACGGAACACGGCGCCTACGGGCGCCGTTTTCATTCGCAGCACGGAGGCGGAAAGAGGCCATGAAACAGGAAAAGCTGGGCGAAGGGGCGATCGGCGAGGCGCTGGCCGGCCTCGACGGCTGGACGCGGTCGGGCGACGGCATCGCCATCGAGAAGAGCTACAGGTTCAAGTCCTTCCGCGAAGCCTTCGGCTTCATGACGGAGGCGGCGCTTGCGGCAGAGAAGTTCAACCACCATCCCGAATGGTTCAACGTCTACAACCGCGTCGACGTGCGGCTGACCAACCACGATGCGGGTGGGCTCACCGAGCTCGACTTCAAGCTGGCGGCCGCGATGGACAAGGCGGCGGCCCTGCGCACGAAGAGTTGAAGGCGCATGGGCGCATTCCCATATGATGATCCGCCGGGCTATGCCGGCATCGCCACCTGAAGGAGGCCATGCATGGATGACGTGAAGATCGGCGAGATCCTTCTGCCGGGGGACGAGGACGAACAGGAGCGCCAGAGCCGGCGCGTGAAGAAGCGGTTCTGGCCGGTTCTCAAGCGCGCGATGCGGCAGGTGCCGTTCTCCCGCGATCTCGTGGCATCCTACTATTGCGCGCTCGATCCGCGCACGCCGACCAAGGTGCGCGGCATCCTGCTTGCGGCGCTCGCCTATTTCGTGCTGCCGCTCGACGGTATTCCGGATTTCTTCGCGATCGTCGGCTTTTCCGACGATATCGCCGTGCTGACGGCGGCCTTCGCGGCGATCCGCGGCCATATCCGCGAGGACCATTACGCCTCCGCCGACAAGGCGCTTGCGGACGAAGCGGACATGCAACCCGCGGGTTGAGCGGGCCCTGCCGGATTCGGGTCAAATTCTTGCCCTATTCCTTGTGCCTTTAAGGGCATCGACGGGTTTCATCTCACCAACTGGGGACTGGGCACGCCCGCCTTTCCTGCAAAAGGCGTGGCGGACATCGACGCAGATTTGTCCCGGTGCGGCGCGGAAGACCTTCGTAAAATGGGCGTCTGTTGACGGTTTGGTAACCTGAATTAAGTCAAAATGAACCAAATCGTTATCATGCATGGCCGACACCGGCGTGGAAGGCATCGCCTTCGGCCGGGCAAACACTGGCAAGACAACCGGCAGGAAAACATGTTCGTAAGAAAGCTCGCAACCGCACTCGCCCTCGTTCTGACGACCGCAGGCGTTGCCTCGGCACAGACGCCGACGCGCATTCAGCAGTTCAATGCCTGGGGTGCCTATTCCTACCAGTCGAACGGCGGCAAGGTCTGCTACGTGCTCTCCGTGCCGAAGGAAAAGAACCCGGCCGGCGTCGACCACGGCGACGTCTTCTTCCTCGTCTCGCAGCGCCCCGGCCAGAACATCTCCTACGAGCCGCAGGCGATGATGGGCTATCCGCTGCAGGAAAGCTCCAAGGTCAACGTCGTCGTCGACGGCCGCACCTTCGTCATGTTCACCAAGGGCAACTCGGCCTGGGTGGAGAACGCCGCCGAGGAGCCGGCGCTGGTCGCGGCCATGAAGGGCGGCAAGGACATGCAGGTCCAGGCGAAATCGCGCCGCGGCACGGCGACCTCCTATTCCTATTCGCTCTCCGGCATCTCGGCCGCGCTGAAGCAGATCGAAAGCTGCCGCTGATTTTTGATCGGCATTCGACGAAGGGGCCGGCCTTGCGCCGGCCCTTTTCGTTTGGCCCGGGCCGGCTGCGGGCAAGGCAGGTGACTTTCCGCCGGAACAATGCTAAAGGGCCGCCAACCGGACCGTGTGCCGCAATGACCGGCGCTTTCGGGTCCACGATGAACTTCAGTCGAGCATGGACCGCTTGCGGCGCAAAAGCCTGCGCCGCTGCTCTGCGTTCCGAGGAATGACCCGATGGCAAGCATGGACTTTCTCAACACGGCCGAACCCGTCAAGGCGCCGGTCGTCCGCAATCTCCCGGCCGCCGAAAAGCCGTCGCTGATCGGCCTTTCGCGCGAGGACATGGGCCGCGCGCTCGCCGAAAAGGGCGTACCGGAGCGGCAGGTGAAGATGCGCGTCAGCCAGCTCTGGCACTGGCTCTACGTGCGCGGCGTCTCCGACTTCGACGACATGACGAACGTCTCCAAGGACATGCGCGAGATGCTGAAGACGCATTTCACCGTCGCGCGGCCGGAGATCGTCGAGGAGCAGGTGTCGAGCGACGGCACGCGCAAGTGGCTCCTGCGCTTTCCCCCGCGCGGCGCCGGCCGTCCGGTCGAGATCGAGACCGTCTACATTCCGGAAGAGGGCCGCGGCACGCTCTGCATTTCCAGCCAGGTCGGCTGCACGCTCACCTGCTCCTTCTGTCACACCGGCACGCAGAAGCTGGTGCGCAACCTGACGGCGGAGGAAATCCTCTCCCAGCTCCTGCTCGCGCGCGACCGGCTCGGTGATTTCCCCGACCGCGACACACCGGCCGGCGCCATCGTTCCCGCCGAGGGCCGCAAGGTCTCCAACATCGTCATGATGGGCATGGGCGAGCCGCTCTACAATTTCGAGAGCGTGAAGACGGCGCTGCTGATCGCCACGGACGGCGACGGGCTTTCGCTCTCCAAGCGCCGCGTGACGCTGTCGACCTCCGGCATCGTGCCGGAAATCTACCGCACCGGCTCGGAGATCGGCGTCATGCTGGCGATCTCGCTCCATGCCGTGCGCGACGAGCTGCGCGACATGCTGGTGCCGATCAACAAGAAATATCCGCTGAAGGACCTGCTGGAGGCCTGCCGGGCCTATCCGAGCCTGTCGAACGCGCGGCGCATCACCTTCGAATATGTGATGCTGAAGGACGTCAACGACAGCCTGGAGGATGCCAAGCTGCTGGTGCAGCTCCTGAAGGGCATTCCGGCGAAGATCAACCTCATCCCGTTCAACCCCTGGCCGGGCACGAACTACCAGTGTTCGGACTGGGAGCAGATCGAGCGCTTCGCCGATTTCATCAACCAGGCCGGCTACGCCTCGCCGATCCGCACCCCGCGCGGCCGCGACATCCTCGCCGCCTGCGGTCAGCTCAAGTCCGAATCCGAGCGCATGCGCAAGGTCGAGCGCATGGCCTTCGAGGCGATGATGATCGCCGGGCACGGCGAGGACGACTGAGGAGCGGGCTGCGCTCCCACGTCCCATCAGAAAATATGATCGACCGAGCGGGTCGCGAGAATTGATTTGACCGGCCGTTTTGCCTAGAAACGGCCTAAAATCATTCAGGGAGACCCATCCATGCGCCATATCCTGCTCGCCTTCGCGGCAACGCTCGCGATCACGCTGCCCGCACAGGCCGAAGACGTCACGGTCGCCGTGACCGCCATCGTCGAACATCCGGCGCTCGATGCCGCCCGCGACGGCGTCAAGGAAGCGCTGGAAGCGGCCGGCTACAAGGAAGGCGAGAACCTGAAGTTCATCTACGAATCGGCGCAGGGCAACCCCGCGACGGCCGCGCAGATCGCCCGCCAGTTCGTCGGCGAAGGCCCGAACGTCATCGTGCCGATCTCCACGCCGTCCGCCCAGGCCGTCGTTTCCGCCACGAAGGATATCCCGGTCGTCTTCACGGCCGTGTCCGATCCTGTCGGTGCGCAGCTCGTCACGAACATGGACAAGCCCGGCGGCAACGTCACCGGCCTTTCCGACATGTCGCCGGTCGCCGAGCATCTGGCGCTGATCAAGGAAATCCTGCCCAACGCCAAGACGATCGGCTTCCTCTACAATTCGGGCGAAGCCAACTCCGTCTCGCTGCTCGCCGTCCTGAAGGCGGAAGCCGAGAAGGCGGGCCTCACGGTCGTCGAATCCGCCGCCACCAAGTCGGCCGAGGTGCAGGGCGCCGCCCGCGCGCTGGTCGGCCGCGCCGATGCGATCTACATCCCGACGGACAACACGATCATCTCGGCGCTGGAAGGCGCGGTCGCCGTTGCCGAAGAAGCCAAACTCCCGCTCTTCACCGCCGACACGGATTCGGTCTCGCGCGGCGCCATCGCGGCCCTCGGCTTCAACTACCATGACGTCGGCAAGCAGACGGGTGAAGTCGTCGTGCGCATCCTCAAGGGCGAGAACCCCGGCGACATCGCCGTGAAGGTCGCGGCCGGCACGGACCTCGTCGTCAACAAGTCCGCCGCCGCCAAGATGGGCGTCACCCTGCCGGAAGCCGTCATCGGCCGCGCGACCCGCGTGATCGAATAATCCGGGCTCCCGGACAATCGAAACCGGAATCAACCGCTGCCGGATCGCCCGGCGGCGGTTGATCTGTTAAGAAGGCCCATCCCGCGGGAACGCGGAACGGGTAGTGCCAAGAGAAAGCCGAGAGCCGTGAGCCTGATTGCCTTCTGGGGTGCCGTCGAACTGGGGCTGGTCTTCGCCTTCGTTTCGATCGGCGTTTACCTTGCCTTCCGCGTGCTGGATTTTCCGGACCTGACCGTGGACGGATCCTTTCCGCTCGGTGCCGCCGTCGCGGCCGTGCTGATCATCGCGGGGCTCAATCCCTGGCTCGCATCGGCCGTCGCCATGGTGGCGGGCGCCCTTGCCGGCCTCGTCACGGCGATGCTGAACGTGCGTTTCCGCATCCTCAACCTCCTCGCCTCGATCCTGACGATGATCGCGCTCTTCTCGGTGAACCTGCGCGTCATGGGCAAGCCGAACGTCGCGCTCATCAATGCCGAGACGATGATCAGCCCCTTCTTCGGCCACGGCCTCAGGGATTTCTACGTCCGTCCGCTCTTCGTCGGCGTCCTCGTCGTTATCGCGGTCATCGTCGTCTGGCGCTTCCTTGAGAGCGATGCCGGCCTTTCGATGCGCGCGACCGGGGCGAATGCCCGCATGGCCCGCGCGCAGGGCGTCGACACCAACCGGCAGATCTATCTCGGCATCGCGCTTTCCAATGCGCTGGTCGCCCTCGGCGGCGCGCTGTTCGCCCAGACGAACGGCTTTGCCGACGTCACCTCCGGCGTCGGCACCATCGTCGTCGGCCTTGCCGCCGTCATCATCGGCGAGACGCTGTTCGGCGCGCGCGGCATCCTCGCCGCGCTGATCGGCTGCGTCGTCGGCTCGATCCTCTACCGCATCGCCATCCAGCTCGCCCTGTCGTCCGATGTCCTGGGCCTGCAGGCCTCCGACCTCAATTTCGTGACGGCGGTGCTCGTCACCGTGGCGCTCGTGCTGCCGCGCCTTCGCCGCGGGGGAGCCGCCTGATGATCTCCGTTTCCGATATCAAGGTCGTCTTCGGCAAGGGCACGCCGCTGCAGAAGCAGGCGCTGAACGGCGTCAGCCTCACCATCGAGGAAGGCCAGTTCGTCACCGTCATCGGCTCGAACGGTGCGGGCAAGTCGACGCTGCTCGGCGTCCTCGCCGGCGACGTCATCGCCACCGAAGGCCAGGTGAAGATCGGCACCGCCGACGTGACGCGCCAGGGCACCGCCGCCCGCGCCGGCCGCGTCGCCCGCGTCTTCCAGGATCCGCTGACGGGAAGCTGCGGCGCGCTCTCCATCGAGGAGAACCTTGCGCTTGCCGCAAGGCGCGGCGAACGGCGCGGCCTTGCCGCAGCGCTCGGGCCGCAGCGCCGCGCGCATTTCCGCGAGCGCATCGCCGAGTTGAACCTTGGCCTGGAAAACCGCATGCGCGACCGGATGGATCTTCTGTCCGGCGGCCAGCGGCAGGCCGTCTCGCTCGTCATGGCGACGCTTGCCGGCTCCGACGTGCTGCTGCTCGATGAGCACACGGCCGCGCTCGACCCGGGCATGGCCGAGTTCATCATGACCCTCACGCAGAAGATCGTCTCCGAGCGCAAGCTGACGACGCTGATGGTGACGCATTCGATGCGTCAGGCGCTCGACTACGGCCACCGCACCGTCATGCTGCATGGCGGGGAGATCGTGCTGGACGTTGCCGGCGATAACCGCAGGAATTTGCAGGTCGAGGACCTCATCGCCATGTTCCGCAAGATGCGCGGCCAGACGCTGGACGACGACGCCTTGCTGATCGGCTGACGCCGGTCAGCGGGACTGGGTGAGGAAGATCTTCATCGCGAAGACCGAGAACACGCCGGCGAAGGTATAGTCGATGCCGCGCAGCACCTTCGGGTTCTGCTGGAGCCAGCTCGCCAGCCGGTCGGCGGCGAGGATGACGATCACGTTCACCGGAATGCCGACGACGATGAAGAACAGGCCGAGGAAGATCAGCTTGCCGGTGACGTTCGGATCGCCGGCCGAGATGAACTGCGGCAGGAAGGTCATGAAGAAGATGATGACCTTGGGATTGAGCAGGTTCACCCAGAAGCCGGACGAGATATTGGCAAGCACGGTGCCGCGCGGGCCCGCCGCCGCCTTCACCGTGAAATTCGAGCCGTAGCGGATCGCCTGCACGGCGAGCCACAGCAGGTAGGCCGCCCCGCCCGTCTTCAGGATCAGGAAGGCCGTCGGCGAGGCGGTGATCAGCGCCGAGATGCCGAAGGCGACGAGCATCGTGTGGACGACGATGCCGAGGCTGGTGCCGATCACCACAAAGAGCGCCGGCCCACGGCCCTGCGACAGCGCGCGGCTGATCGAGAGTGTCATGTCGGGACCCGGCGTCATCGCCAGCAGCAGGCTGGCGGCCGTGAAGGCGAGAAGCGTTGCAAGCGTGGGCAGGAAGTCCATGGCGACGGTTTCCGGAAGTCGGAGAAGATGGAAGACGTCTAATCCGGCTTTCGGAAGATTACCAATCAAAGTCTATGATGGGCCGTTACCGTGATGGAGATGGGTCAGCCCTCCTCTACGAAGGCCCTGAATTTCTCCGCATAGTCCTTGTGCCAGCGCGAGAGCGGCAGGCGGTTCTCGATGACGTCGCCCATCGCCCAGGCCATGCGGCGCTCGTCGAGGGCGCGGGGCACGTCGTTGTCCGGGCAGAGGATGTAGAAATCGCCGCGCTCCAGGCTCTCCATCATGAATTCGACGGTCTGGGCCGGCGTCCAGGCGGCATCCGGCTTTTCGGTGCGCTCGCCCTTCGTAAGCGCCGTGAAGACGAAGCCGGGGATGAGGAGATGGGCGGAAACCTTCGCGCCTTCGGTGTTGCGCAGCTCGTGCTCCAGCGCCTCGGTGAAGACCTTCACGCCGGCCTTGGAGACGTTGTAGGCCGGGTTGCCGGGCGGCGTGGTAATGCCCTGCTTGGAGCCGGTGTTGATGATGAGGCCCGGTTCGCCATGGGCCAGCATGTCGGGGCCGAAGACCTGCGTGCCGTGGATGACGCCCATCAGGTTGACGGAAAGGATATGGTCCCAGTTCGCCTCGGCGCTGAAGATGGAGGTGTCCGGCTGGATGCCGGCATTGTTCATCAGCACATGCACGCGGCCGAAGCGCTGCAGCACGGCGCGTTGCAGCGCTTCCAGCTCGTGGCGGTGGGCAACGTCGGTTTCCACCGCCATGACATTGGCCTCGCCCGAAATGGCCTCGATTTCCGCGCGGGCCTCGCCGAGCCGGTCGGCATCACGGTCGGCAAGCGCGACGCACATGCCGGCCTCCGCGAAGCGCCTCGCGGCGGCAAGGCCGATGCCGGAGGCGCCGCCCGTGATGACGGCGACGTTGGCCGGCTTGATGATATCCGAAATGCTCGTCATGGGATCGTCCCTTCAATGGTCCATCGGGCGGAATATGGGGACTTCGGCAGTCCGGTCAAACCCTGCCCGCGCCGGCAAGCGGCGGGCCTTGCCCTTGCGTCGCGCGCCAATCTCGCTAAAAGTGCCGCGACACCGGGCTTTCGCGGGCTTGCCGCATCCCTTCATGCAACGGACCTCATCATCATGGCATCACATAAAGACGTGAAGAAAGTCGTGCTGGCCTATTCGGGCGGCCTCGACACCTCGATCATCCTGAAATGGCTGCAGACCGAACTTAACGCGGAAGTCGTGACCTTCACGGCCGACCTCGGCCAGGGCGAAGAGCTGGAGCCGGCGCGCAAGAAAGCCGAGATGCTCGGCATCAAGGAGATCTTCATCGAGGACGTGCGCGAGGAATTCGTGCGCGATTTCGTCTTCCCGATGTTCCGCGCCAATGCGGTCTACGAGGGCGTCTACCTGCTCGGCACCTCCATCGCCCGCCCGCTGATCTCCAAGCACCTGATCGAGATCGCCGCCAAGACCGGCGCCGACGCCATCGCGCACGGCGCGACCGGCAAGGGCAACGACCAGGTCCGCTTCGAGCTTTCGGCCTATGCGCTGAACCCGGACATCAAGATCATCGCGCCTTGGCGCGACTGGGCGTTCAAGAGCCGCACGCACCTGCTCGAATTCGCCGAGCAGCACCAGATCCCGGTCGCCAAGGACAAGAAGGGCGAGGCGCCGTTCTCGGTCGACGCGAACCTGCTGCACTCCTCCTCCGAGGGCAAGGTGCTGGAAGACCCGGCCGTCGAGGCGCCGGAATACGTGCATATGCGCACCATCTCGCCGGAGACGGCGCCCGACAAGGCGACCGTCATCAAGGTCGGCTTCGAGCGGGGCGACGCCGTCTCCATCAACGGCGTGCGCATGTCGCCGGCGACGCTGCTGGCGACGCTCAACACTTATGGCCGCGACAACGGCATCGGCCGCCTCGATCTCGTGGAGAACCGCTTCGTCGGCATGAAGTCGCGCGGCGTCTACGAGACGCCCGGCGGCACGATCCTGCTCGCCGCGCACCGCGCCATCGAAAGCATCACCCTCGACCGCGGCGCCGCGCACCTGAAAGACGAGCTGATGCCGCGCTATGCGGAACTGATCTATTACGGCTTCTGGTTCTCGCCGGAGCGCGAGATGCTGCAGGCCGCAATCGACCGGAGCCAGGAGCATGTCGAAGGCGAAGTGACGCTGAAGCTCTACAAGGGCAACGTCATGGTCACCGGCCGCGAATCTGCAAAGTCGCTCTATTCCGACAAGCTCGTCACGTTCGAGGACGACCAGGGCGCCTACGACCAGAAGGACGCCGCCGGCTTCATCAAGCTGAACGCGCTGCGCCTGCGCACGCTCGCCGCCCGCAACAAGCGCGGCTGACCGGACCAACGAAAGAAAGGCCCGCTGCCCGAAACGGCAGCGGGCCTTTCTCGTTTCAGCGTCCCGTTCCCCGGGCAAGCGCAAGGGCGGAACTGTCTTCCTCGATCACGGAAAGATTGGCGCGGAGCTGCCGCAGCCGGTCGCGGATGAGGTCCACGTCCTCCTCTGCGATCCCGCTCGTCACCTGCCGCATCAATTCGACCTGCTCGGTGCGGATGCCGGCGATCATCGCGCCGGCGGCGGGCGTGGTGAAGATCAGCTTGGCGCGGCGGTCGGCCGGGTCCGGCCGGCGCTCGACATAGCCGAGGCTCTGCAGGCGGTCGAGATAGGTGGAGAGCGTCATCGGCTCGATGCCGAGGCGCTGGGCGATGTCGAGCTGGCGGCCGCCCTCCAGCGTGGCGATGCGCACGAGCGTGCGCGCCTCGCCCGGCGTCAGGCCGAGGCCGGCATTGGCGATGCGGCGCTCGAAGGCGCCGCGCAACATTCGGGCAACGTCGGTGAGGACGAAACCGAGGGCGTCGGGATCGGGGCGTGGGGACATGATTGCTTTCGGCTTATCGTAAGCGGACCTTACTATGCGCTGCCGGCAGGGGCAACGGCCGAGCCGAGGCGGCTCTGCATGGCTGCCCTGCGAAACGGCAGATTCCCCTCGCCATCCCCTTGACGAACGCTGCGGGCGGGACTGGAATGCCGCCACGTTCCACGGGGATTTCCATGACCGCTTCCATGCTCTTCGGCGCCTTCCTGGCGGCCCTTCTCTATGTGCTCATCCCCGGCCCGGCCTTCCTCGCCCTTCTGGGCATCGGCGCGGGACAGGGGCGCAAGGCCGGCGCCCTCTTCCTCGGCGGCCACCTTGCCGGCGACCTTGTCTGGTCGACGCTGGCGCTGGTGGCGATCGTCGGAGCCAAGACCATCGGCACGCTGGTCTTCGACGTCCTCGGCCTCTTCTGCGGCGCCTATCTCGCCTGGATCGGCTGGTCGGCCCTGACGGCGCGCCGACGCACGGAAGGGGAGGCGATGGTGACGGTGGAGCGGCCGCTGCGGCGCGGCCTGATCTTCGGCCTTACCAATCCCAAGGGCTATCCGGTGGCCCTCGCCACCTTCACGGCGCTGCTCGCCAGCTCGTCGAATGCGCTGGAGTTCAAGGCGCTGCCGACGCTGCTCGGCGCCTCCTTCTGCGGCTTCCTCATTGCCGACGTCATCCTGGTCTCGATCATCGGCGCCGGTCTCGTGCGCCGCTTCTACCGCCGCCACGAGCTTGCCATCGTGCGCGCCTCGGGCCTCCTCTTCATGGGATTTGCCGTACAGGCCGTCTGGCATGCCGCGCCGGGCCTTTTCGGCTGGCGCAAATCGTAGCTATCCGGCCGGAAAGCGGATCGTCACGGCGAGGCCGTGCCCGTTTGCACCGTCCGCCAGCGTCATCGTCGCGTCGAACAGCGCGGCGATCTCCTCGACGATGGGCAGGCCGAGGCCCATGCCGGGGGCATTGCGATGCTCGCCGCGCGAAAACCGCTGGCGCACGAGGTTCCGGCGCTCGGGCGGAATGCCGGGGCCGTTGTCCTCCACGGTGAGGAGGGTGGCGCCGGCCGCCTCCCGCACGCTCACCGTCACCTCCGCGCCGCGGCCGGCATAGGCGATGGCGTTCTCCACGAGGTTGCGCAGCAGTTCGCCGAAGAGCAGCGGCTCGGCGCGGGCGAAAGCCGGGCCGTCGCCCGCATAGCCGAGGTCGATGCCCGCCTCGGCGGCGGCGGGCACGCGGTCGGCGGTGAGTTGCTGGGCAAGGGCGGCGATGTCGATGGAGGCCGGTTTCTGCGGCTCGCTGGAGCCGGCCGCATCGATCTTCGCCATCAGGAGAAGCTGGGCGAGGATGCGCTCGGCATGGGCGACGGCGGCATCGCCCTTGCGGGCGGCCTCCTGCGCCTCTTCGAGCGTTCCGGCGCGGCTTGCAAGTGCAAGCTGCGTGCGGATGATGGCAAGGGGCGTGCGCAACTGGTGGCTGGCATTGCCGGAGAAATGGCGCAGCGCGTCGAGCGCCGATTGCAGGCGCACCATGAAGGAATTGACCGTGTCGACGAGGCCCTGCACTTCGCTCGGCGCATGCTGGTCGATCGGGTGCAGGTCGTCCGGGTTGCGCTCGGCGATCGCATCGCCGAGGCGGTAGAGCGGGCGCAAAGAGACGGTGACGGCGATCCACACGATGGCCGCCGCGCCGGCAATCATCATGGCAAGGCGCAGCGCCGAGTGCAGCAGGATGGTCTCGGTCAACTGGCGGCGGGCGATGGTGGTTTCGGCGACCGTCACCGCGAAGGGGACGGAATTGATGCCGGTGGAGGCCGAACGCTGCAGGACGGCGATGCGGATCGGCTCGCCGCGGAAATTCGCATCGGCAAAGCCGACGGCGCGGCCGCCCATGTCGGCGATGGTAGGCAGCGTCTGGTAGCCGGTGATGAAGCGGCCGGGCGGCCCGTCGACGCGGTAGAAGACGCGGTCCTGCGCCGCCGAGGTCAGCATTTCGAGGGCGACATAGGGAATGTCGACCTCCAGCACGCCGTTCTCCGTCACCACGACGCGCTCGGCGATGGCGAGCGCCGAGCCGGCGAGCACGCGGTCGGAGACCGCGTTCGCCGTCTTCACCGCCTCGCGGTAGGTGTCGGCAAGGGCGATGACGCCGATCACCGCCGTCGAGACGAGCAGCCAGAGCAGCAGGCGGCGGCGGAGCGACGAGGCCGGGAGGAAGGTCAAGCCGCGCTCGCCTTGTCGAGATAGTAGCCGATGCCGCGGGCCGTGCGCACGGTGAGGCCGTGCGGCGCGAGCCGTTTCCTTAGCCGGCTCACATATTGCTCTATCGCATTGGCGGAAAGGTCGTCGTCGAAGGCGGCGAGCGATTGCATGATGGCCTCCTTGGCGACCACCTTGCCCGCGCGCATGAAGAGGATCTCGAGAAGGCCGAGCTCGCGGGCGGGGATGTCGAGCGGCGCGCCCTCGGCGGAGAAAGTGCGCGAATTGAGGTCGAGCGCGATGCCGCCGAAGGTGACGGCGGAGGAGCGAAGGCCCGCCTGCCGGCGCAGCAGCATGCGCACGCGCGCCTCGAATTCGGAGATGTCGAAGGGCTTGATCATGTAGTCGTCGGCGCCGAGGTCGAGGCCGCGCACGCGCTCTTCCGGCGCCCCGCGCGCCGTCAGGATCAGCACGGCGGCCTTGCTGGCGCGCCCGCGCATGGCGCGCAGCACGTCGAGCCCGTCCATTTCCGGCAGCGTCAGGTCGAGGATGACGAGGTCGAAGTTCTCCGATGCGATGGCGGCATCGGCGGAGGCGCCGTCGCGCACCACGTCCACCGCATGGCCGGTGCCCTTCAGGATGGCCGAGAGGCCGTCCGCCAGGGCTTCGTTGTCCTCCACCAGTAGAATGCGCACGTTTCGTCCTCCCGCGGACAAGTCTAGCGGCGGCCGGCGCACTTGTGAACGGGCGCGCGCTTTGGCAAGGTCGCGCCATGCGTCTTGTCCTCACCCTTTTTGCATTCCTCGCCCCGGTCCTTTCCGCGCAGGCCGAGCCGGCCTTCTTCCCCGCGCTGGACGGCAACAGGGATGCGCCGGTGCTCGTCGTCTATTCCTCGCTCGACGAGCCGCTCGCCCGGCCGATGATCAGGGGGTTCCAGGCGGCCAATCCCGATATCGCGCTGCGCTACGATGAAATGCTGACCGGCGAAGTCTACGACCGCATCGTGCGCGAAACGGATGCCGGCGAAAAGACCGCCGACTTCGCCTTCTCCTCGGCGATGGACCTCCAGGTCAAGCTCAGCAACGACGGCTATGCCCAGCGCAGCGACCTGCCGATGAGCGAGCGCTGGCCGGCCTGGGCCAACTGGCGCAACACGGCCTATGCGCTCACCTTCGAGCCGGCCGTCTTCGTCTACCACAAGCCGAGCTTCAAGGGCGGCAAGCCGCCCGCCTCGCGCGCCGAATTCGTCGATTACCTGAAGAAGGAGGGCGAGAAGGTCTATGGCCGCATCGGCACCTACGACATCGAGCGCTCCGGCGTCGGCTTCCTCTTCATGGCGCGCGACCAGGAGCAGTTCGGCGACATCTGGACGGTGATCCAGGCGATGGGGGCGGCCGGGGTCAAGCTCTACTCGACGAGCTCGGCGATCCTCGAGCGCGTTGCCGACGGGCGCTTCGTGCTCGGCTACAACATCCTCGGCTCCTATGCGGCCGACTGGGCCTCGCGCCATCCCGATGTCGGCATCGTCCTGCCGAAGGACTATACCGTCGTCATGTCGCGCATCGGCCTCGTGCCGCAGGCGGCGGCCTCGCCGGAACTCGGCCGGCGCTACCTCGCCTTCTTCATGTCGAAGGAGGGGCAGGAGATCCTTTCGCGCGAATTGCAGATCGCCGCCGTCAGCCCGGACGTCTCCGGCTCCAACACGGCACGCACGATGAGCGCGCTGCTCGGCGCGCAGCTGAAGCCCGTGCCCGTGAGCCCGGGCCTCATGGTCTATCTCGACCAGGTCAAGCGCGCCCGGCTGATCGCCCGCTGGAACGAGGTCCTGCGCACGCAATAGCCGCCTGGCGGCTCGACATCGCCGGTCCATGCGCTACCATGTCAGGTAGATGTCAGCTTCTTGTGCTGGCTTAGGGCTCTTCTCGTCCGTGGAGGCGGACGAAAGACCGGGAGGAAATCCAGCCGCCGCCATGCCCGCGATCCGCGTCGCAGCCGGCTGCCGTCCTCCCGCCATAAGCAACGATGCGCGCGCACAAGCCGCGCCTGACGGAGGACAGACACTTGAAACATTTCTTCCTGGCATCCCTTATCGCCGGCGCGATGGCGCTTCCGGCCTTTGCCGCCGATTATTCCATCATGGCACCGGCCGGCCCGGGCGGCGGCTGGGACCAGACGGCCCGCTCGCTGCAGACGGTCCTGCAGGACGAGAAGATCTCCAGCAGCGTGCAGGTGGTGAACGTTCCGGGCGCCGGCGGCACCATCGGCCTTGCGCAGTTCGCCAGCCAGAACAAGGGCAATCCGAACGCGCTCATCGTCGGCGGCTATGTCATGGTCGGCGCGATCCTCACCAACCAGTCGCCCGTGACGCTCAAGGACGTCACGCCGATCGCGCGCCTGACCGGCGAATATGAGGCGATCGTCGTTCCGGCCGCTTCCCCCATCCAGAACATGGACGACCTCGTCAAGGCCCTGAAGGCCGATCCGGGCGCCGTCTCCTGGGCCGGCGGTTCGGCCGGCGGCGTCGACCACATCGCCGTAGGCCTCATCGCCAAGGCAGCCGGCGTCGACCCGACCAAGATCAACTATGTCGCCTATTCGGGCGGCGGCGAGGCGCTTGCCGCGATCCTCGGCAACCAGGTGACGGCCGGCATCTCCGGTTACGGCGAATTCGAAGGCCAGGTGAAGGCCGGCACGCTGCGCCTGATCGCGCTCTCCAGCCCCGAGCGCATCGAGGGCATCGACGCCCCGACCATCAAGGAAGGCGGCCTCGACGTCGTCGTCGAGAACTGGCGCATGGTCGCCGCAGCGCCCGGCCTTACGGACGAGCAGGTCGCGGCCATCAACGCCGATATCGAGAAGGCCGCGAATTCCGACGCCTGGAAGGACATCCTGAAGACCAAGGGCTGGACGAACACCTACCTTGCCGGCGATGCCTTCAAGGAACAGCTCGACAAGGACGTCGCCTCGACGGAAAGCGTCCTCAAGGACATCGGACTCGTCAAATGAGCGAGGTCCCGTCCTCCAGGAAAACGCGCCGCCCCGACAGGGCGGCGTTCATCATCGCCCCGGCGCTGATCGCGGCCGCCGCCGTGATCTGGTGGGATGTCGCCCGCCTCGCTACCACCAGCACCTATGCTCCCATCGGCCCCGCGACGGTGCCGCACTGGGTCGCCATCGGCCTGGTCATCCTCGGCGTCTGGTCGGGCTTCGAGGCCTGGCGCGGCGATTTCCCCAAGCGCGAGGCCGTCGCCATCGGCCCCGTCGTCTGGCTCGTCGCCGGGCTTGCCGCGCAGATGCTGCTTTTGAGGCCGGCCGGCTTCTCCGTCGCGACGGGCATGCTCTTCGCCCTCACCGCATGCGGCTTCGGCCGGCGCAAGCTCTGGGCGACGATCCCCGTGGGCATCGTCCTTTCCTTCATCGTCTGGGTGATCTTTGCCAAGCTGCTGCAGCTTTCATTGCCCGCCGGACCGCTCGAACATCTGTTCTTCTGAAGGGAGCGGCAGATCATGAGCACATTCGAATTCTTCCTGCAGGGCCTTTCCGTCGCGGCCCAGCCGATGAACCTGCTCTACGCGCTCATCGGCGTGACGCTCGGCACGGCGGTCGGGGTCCTTCCCGGCATCGGCCCGGCCCTGACGGTCGCCCTCCTGCTGCCCGTCACCTACAAGCTCGATCCGGCGGGCTCGCTCATCATGTTCGCCGGCATCTACTACGGCGGCATGTACGGCGGTTCCACCGCCTCCATCCTGCTCAACACGCCCGGCGAGAGCGCCTCGATCGTCACCGCGCTCGAGGGCAACAAGATGGCGCGGGCCGGGCGCGGCGGGCCGGCGCTTGCGACGGCGGCCATCGGCTCGTTCGTCGCCGGCCTCATCGCCACGCTCGCGCTCGCCTTCATCGCGCCCTTCATCGTCAAGCTCGCGCTCGTCTTCGGGCCGCGCGAATATTTCGCGCTGATGGTGCTCGCCTTCGTGACGGTCTCCTCGGCCTTCGGCGATTCGACGCTGCGTGGCCTCACCTCGCTCTTCGTCGGCCTGACGCTGGCGATCATCGGCATCGACCAGCTGAGCGGCCAGACGCGCCTTTCCTTCGGCATTCCCGATCTGCTCGACGGCGTGGAAGTGACGACGCTGGCGGTCGCCATGTTCGCCATCGGCGAGTCGCTCTACATCGCCTCCAAGGGCGACAGCGAGCCGGACAAGATCGAGGCCGTCAAGGGCTCCGTCTGGATGAACGCCGCCGACTGGGCGCGCTCGTGGAAGCCCTGGCTTCGCGGCACCGTCATCGGCTTTCCCATCGGCGCGATGCCGGCCGGCGGGGCGGAGATCGGCACCTTCCTCTCCTATGCCGCGGAAAAGCGCCTGACGAAGCATCCGGAAGAGTTCGGCAACGGGGCCATCGAGGGTGTGGCGGGCCCGGAAGCGGCCAACAACGCGTCCGCCGCCGGCACGCTCGTGCCGCTGCTGACGCTCGGCCTTCCGACCTCGGCGACGGCGGCGATCATGCTGGCCGGCTTCCAGCAGTACGGCCTCCAGCCCGGCCCGCTGCTGTTCGCCTCCAACCCGCAGCTCGTCTGGGGCCTCATCGCCAGCCTCCTCATCGCCAATTTCATGCTGCTGGTACTGAACCTGCCGCTGATCGGCCTGTGGGTGCGGCTTCTGAGCATCCCCAAGCCGTGGCTCTATGCCGGCATCCTCGTCTTCGCGACGCTCGGCACCATCGGCGCTAATCCGTCGGTCTTCGAGCTCGGCATGCTGCTCGCCTTCGGCCTGCTCGGCTTTGCCATGCGCATCTTCGGCTATCCGATCGCGCCGGTGGTCGTCGGCCTCATCCTCGGGCCGATGGCAGAGCAGCAATTGCGCCGGGCGCTGGCGATCAGCCAGGGCGACGTGACGGCGCTCGTCATGTCGCCCATCGCGGCCCTGCTGTTCGTCCTTGCCCTGCTTGCGATCATCGTGCCGCTGATCCTTCGGGCGCGCGGCAAGGGCGAAGTCCTTTCGCAGCTTGCGGCGAACGAGGACTGAGACCTTTCGTCATTAGGAAAACAAATGCAGGCCGGGAACCTCGTTCCCGGCCTGCATGCATTGCATGGCTGGGCTGAGATTCCGTCCGTTGTACTTCGGCGGCGAAAGCATCATCTTCCGCTCGTAAGCTAAAACAGAAAGCGAGCAATCCAATGACCTCCCTCCGCAACTCCTTCGCCCAGGGCTTCTTCGGCCGGGCCTTCGCCGTACTGAGCGCTGCCAACGCAGCCGCCGCGGCTGTCGAAGGGCATCGCCGCCCGAAGGACCGCGACCTGAAGACCCTCGGCATCAACCCCGCCGACCTGCCGCGCGCCTGACGCGGCAAGAGAATTCCCCCGAATAAAAAGGCCCGCCGGTCGCAAGACCAGCGGGCCTTCTGTGTTTTGGGGGTTGGGCTTGGGCTCGCCAGGCGCGCCCTGCCTCATGCCTCCCCTTCGTCATGGTCGGGCTTGACCCGACCATCCATGCCGCGGATGAGGCGGTGGATCCTCGGGTCAAGCCCGAGGATGACGGAGAGAGAAGGACGTTTCGAGGCGTACCGGCCGTCGGAGCGGCCGGCTCGTTGTCAGGCCTTCTCGCCGAGCTGCGTTGCGACGCGGTTGCCGGCGTGGTCGCCCAGCGTTCGTTCCCGCCGGTTGTGGCGGATCGAGGACCAGAGGGAGATGCCGATCAGCGTTGCGCCGCCGAGGCCGGTGATGACCTCGGGGATGTGCACCAGCGTCTGGCAGTACATGACGACCGAGAGGATCAGGATCGCATAGAACGCGCCATGCTCCAGGTAGCGGTATTCGGCGAGCGTGCCCTTGTCGACGAGCATGATCGTCATCGAGCGCACATACATGGCGCCGATGCCGAGGCCGATGGCGATGACGAAGAGGTTCTGCGTCAGCGCGAAGGCGCCGATCACGCCGTCGAAGGAGAAGCTGGCGTCCAGCACCTCCAGGTAGATGAAGGCGCCGAGGCCGCCCTTGGCCGCCTCGGACATCGCCTTCTGCGAGGCGTCGAGCAGGCCGCCGACTACCTCTACCGCAAGGAAGGTGAGGAGGCCGTAGACGGCGGCGTGGACGAAGGTGTTCGACGCTTCTCCTTCCAAGAGGTTCGAGAAGACGAGGATGAGGGCGAGGACGAAGGCGATCTCGATGCCCTTGACGGTCGCCGAGCGCGCCATGTGCTTCTCGATGAAGCCGATCCAGTGCACCTCCTTCTCATGGTTGAAGAAGTAGGTGAGGCCGACCATCATCAGGAAGGTGCCGCCGAAGGCGGCGATGGGCAGGTGCGCCTCGTTCATGATGCGCGCGTATTCCTGCGGCTCCCGCGCGGCAAGCACGAGGGCATCGACCGGGCCGATGCCGGCCGCGATGACGACGATCAGCAGCGGGAAGACGATGCGCATGCCGAAGACGGCGATGAGGATGCCCCAGGTCAGGAACCGATGCTGCCAGACCGGCGTCATGTCCTTGAGCTTGTTGGCGTTCACGATGGCGTTGTCGAAGGAGAGCGAGATCTCCAGCACGGCGAGGACCGTGCAGATGAAGAAGACGGTCGCCATGCCGGACAGCGTTCCGGTCGACTGCCAGCCGAGCCAGGCGCCGAGCGCAAGGCCGATGGCCGTGAAGATGAAGGCCCATTTGAGATAGGAGAGGGTGGACTTGCCTTCGCCGTTGCCGATCATGACAGCGCCTCCCTGCTGGAGGAGATAGGCAAGGTGAAATCGCGCATACCACGACGGGCATGCGGGTGGGGCATGGTGAGGATGTTCATGTGCGTTTGAATCCGCCGGCTCATTGCTGGCGGTACCGACATCACGAGAGCGCCGTAAAAACTCTCGCCAGAGGGGCCCGGCACCAGGGTTCACCGCGGCAACCGATGTCAAAGGCCGCGGTGGCCGATGTTTTCACCGAAGTCGCCCTCCGCGTCAAGAGGCAGGGTGCCGCAGCCCGTGCAACGCGGCAGGCGGCTTTCTGTTCCGCTTTTTATGCCGGCGCCCTGTACCAGGGCCCCCGTCCGTTCCTATATTCGGCGCACGCTGATTTGCCGGAAAGGACGCACCATGACCGAAACCCGTATCGATCCCGCCCTCGTCGAGTGGAGCGGCCCGGGCGGCCTGCCGCGTTTCGATCTGGTGAAGGACGAGGCCTTTGCGGCCGCCTTCGATGCGGCGCTCGCCGCCCACGAGGCGGAGATCGACGCGATCGCGAACAATCCCGAGGCGCCGACCTTCGAGAACACCGTCGTCGCGCTGGAGATCGCGGGCGACGCGCTGTCGCGCGTCTCGGCCCTCTTCTGGAGCCGGGCCGGCGCCAACACCAACGATACGATCCAGGCGCTGGAGCGCGAGATCGCGCCGAAGATGTCGCGGCATTACTCGAAGATCGGCACCAATGCGGCGCTCTTTGCACGCATCGATGCGTTGTGGGAGGGCCGTGCGGCGCTGAACCTCTCGCTGGAGCAGACGCGGGTCCTCGAACGGCACTGGAAGGGTTTCGTCAAGTCGGGCGCCAAGCTGGCAAAGCCCGAGCAGGAGCGGCTTTCGGCGATCAACGAGACGCTTGCCGGCCTCGGCGCGAAATTCGGCCAGAACGTGCTTGCCGACGAGAAGGACTGGGCGCTCTTCCTCGACGAGGGCGAGGCGCTCGACGGCCTGCCGGATTTCCTGAAGGACGCCATGGCGGCCGCCGCGCGCGAGCGCGGTCATGACGGGCGCTATGCCGTGACGCTGTCGCGCTCGATCATCGAGCCGTTCCTCACCTTCTCCGCCCGCCGGGACCTGCGCGAGCAGGCCTTCCGCGCCTGGGTGGCGCGCGGGGCGAACGGCGGCGAGACGGACAATCGCGGCATCGTGAAGGAGACGCTGGCGCTGCGCTCGGAAAAGGCCGGGCTGCTCGGCTATGAAAATTTCGCCGCGCTGAAACTCGACAACACCATGGCGAAGACGCCGGAGGCGGTGAACGGGCTCCTGATGCAGGTCTGGGAAAAGGCCGTGGCGCGGGCGCGCGAGGAGGAGGCGGAGCTTGCCGCGCTGATCGCCGAGGAGGGCCGCAACCACGACGTCATGCCCTGGGACTGGCGCTACTACGCGGAAAAGCTGCGGGCGAAGAAATTCGATTTCTCCGAGGCGGAGCTGAAGCCCTACCTCCAGCTCGAAAAGATCATCGAGGCCTGCTTCGACGTCGCCGAGCGCCTGTTCGGCATCCGCGCGGTCGAGAAGACGGGCGTGCCGGTCTATCACCCGGACGTGCGGGTCTTCGAGATCCGCGACCGGGAGGACAGGCTCGTCGCCATGTTCCTCGGCGATTATTTCGCGCGCGCCTCCAAGCGCTCCGGCGCCTGGATGAGCTCCTACCAGAGCCAGCACCGCCTGCCGCTGCCGAACGGCTCCGTCGGCGAGATCCCGATCGTCTACAATGTCTGCAACTTCGCAAAGCCCGCCGAAGGCAAGCCGGCGCTTCTGTCGCTCGACGATGCGCGCACGCTCTTCCACGAATTCGGCCATGCGCTGCACGGCATGCTGTCCAACGTCACCTATCCTTCCGTCTCGGGCACGGGCGTTTCGCGCGACTTCGTGGAGCTGCCCTCGCAGCTCTACGAGCACTGGCTGACGGTGCCGGAGATCCTGACGCGCTATGCCGTGCACGACCGGACGGGCGAGACGATGCCGCAGGCGCTGCTCGACAAGGTGCTTGCTGCCCGCACGTTCAATTCGGGCTTTGCGACGGTGGAGTTCACCTCCTCGGCGCTGGTCGACATGGCGTTCCATACGCAGGGGCCGGTGGACGAACCGATGGCGGTGCAGGCGGAGGTGCTCGAAAGGATCGGCCTGCCGCAATCCATCGTCATGCGCCACGCGACGCCGCACTTCCAGCACGTCTTCTCCGGCGACGGCTATTCGGCCGGCTACTATTCCTACATGTGGTCGGAGGTGCTGGACGCCGACGCGTTCGCCGCCTTCACGGAGACGGGCGACGCCTTCAACCCGGAAATGGCCGCGCGGCTGAAGACCTATATCTATTCCGTCGGCGGCTCGGTGGACCCGGAGGACGCCTACAAGGCCTTCCGCGGCAAGCTGCCGAGCCCGGAGGCGATGCTGGAGAAGAAAGGCCTGGCGGCCTGAAGGCCGCCGTCCTTTCGGCGAGCCGTGCGCCGGGCTGGCAACAGAGTTGCGGCCCGCCCCTTTCGCATTTGCGCAAAAACATGTATGAGCCCGGCCATTGAAGACGGCGCCCTCGTTTTGCGCGCGCCCCTGAACCTCAGAGATTATACAATGTCCATCCGCAATATCGCGATCATCGCGCACGTCGACCATGGCAAGACCACGCTGGTCGACGAACTTCTGAAGCAATCCGGCTCGTTCCGTGAAAACCAGCGCGTCGCCGAACGCGTGATGGACTCGAACGACATCGAAAAGGAACGCGGCATCACCATCCTCGCCAAGGCGACCTCGGTCGAGTGGAAGGGTGTCCGCATCAACATCGTCGACACGCCCGGCCACGCCGACTTCGGCGGCGAGGTGGAGCGCATCCTCTCGATGGTGGACGGCGCGATCGTCCTCGTCGACTCGTCGGAAGGCCCGATGCCGCAGACCAAGTTCGTGGTCGGCAAGGCCCTCAAGGTCGGCCTCAAGCCCATCGTCGCCATCAACAAGATCGACCGTCCGGACGGCCGCCACGAGGAAGTGCTGAACGAGGTCTTCGATCTCTTCGCCAATCTCGACGCCACCGACGAGCAGCTCGACTTCCCGATCCTCTACGGTTCGGGCCGCAACGGCTGGATGAACGTCAACCCGGAAGGCCCGCAGGACGAAGGCATGGCGCCGCTGCTCGACCTCGTGCTGAAGCACGTTCCCGAGCCGAAGGTCGCCGAAGGCCCGTTCCGCATGATCGGCACGATCCTCGAAGCCAACCCCTTCCTCGGCCGCATCATCACCGGCCGCATCCATTCCGGCTCGATCAAGCCGAACCAGACCGTCAAGGTCCTCGGCCAGGACGGCCAGCTCATCGAGAACGGCCGTATCTCCAAGATCCTTGCCTTCCGCGGCATCGAGCGCACGGCGATCGAGGAAGCCCATGCGGGCGACATCGTCGCCATCGCCGGCCTCACCAAGGGCACGGTTGCCGACACGTTCTGCGACCCGTCGGTCACGGAAGCCCTCAAGGCCCAGCCGATCGACCCGCCGACCGTCACCATGTCCTTCATCGTCAACGACTCGCCGCTCGCCGGCACGGAAGGCGACAAGGTCACGAGCCGCGTCATCCGCGACCGCCTCTTCAAGGAGGCCGAAGGCAACGTGGCGCTGAAGATCGAGGAATCGGGCGACAAGGATTCGTTCTTCGTCTCCGGCCGCGGCGAACTGCAGCTCGCCGTCCTCATCGAGACCATGCGCCGCGAAGGCTTCGAGCTTGCCGTCTCGCGTCCGCGCGTCGTCATGCACAAGGACGAGGCGACCGGCCAGATGCTGGAGCCGATCGAGGAAGTCGTCATCGACGTCGACGAGGAGCATTCCGGCGTCGTCGTGCAGAAGATGTCCGAGCGCAAGGCCGAGATGGTCGAGCTTCGCCCGTCCGGCGGCAACCGCGTCCGCCTCGTCTTCTTCGCCCCGACCCGCGGCCTCATCGGCTACCAGTCGGAGCTTCTGACGGATACGCGCGGCACGGCGATCATGAACCGCCTGTTCCACGACTACCAGCCCTACAAGGGTGAGATCGGCGGGCGCGTCAACGGCGTGCTGCTCTCCAACGAAGCGGGCGAGGCCGTCGCCTACGCGCTCTTCAACCTGGAAGACCGCGGCCCGATGGTCATCGACGCGGGCGAGAAGGTCTATATGGGCATGATCGTCGGCATCCACACCCGCGACAACGACCTCGAAGTGAACGTGCTCAAGGGCAAGAAGCTCACCAACATCCGCGCCGCCGGCAAGGACGAAGCCGTTCGCCTGACGCCGCCGATCAAGATGACGCTGGAGCGCGCGCTGTCCTGGATCCAGGACGACGAACTCGTCGAGGTGACGCCGAAGTCGATCCGCCTGCGCAAGCTCTATCTCGACCCGAACGACCGCAAGCGATTCGAAAAGCAGCGCGCCGCCAGCGTGGCCTGAGCGTTTCCTTTCCGAAACGATACATGTCGAACCCCGGCTACCGCGCCGGGGTTTTTCATGTGTGTGCCAGTTTTTGCGGCTTGTGACGTTTGTTAAAAAAGCGTTAACTTTTTCCGGTGCCGCCCGGAACTCGCCTGTGGGCAAAGGAAGCCTTCGCCTTTGACGGGATTCCGGTGGAATCGGCACCGGAATATGAGTCGTGTTATGAAGACACTGTCGATCGATGTGCGGCGGGCCGAGCCGCAGGACGCGCGCGCGATATCCGAAACGCACCGGGTGTCGTGGCTGCAGGCCTATGGCGGCCTCATTCCGCACAAGCCGCTCAACCAGATGGTCGACCGTCGCGGCGAGGCCTGGTGGCGCAAGGCGACGCGCGGTTCGGCAACGCTGCTGGTGCTCGATGTTGCCGGCACGGTGGCGGGCTATGCCACGCTCGGCCTCAACCGGGCCCGCGCGCTGCCGCAGGAAGGCGAGATCTACGAGATCTACCTGCGCCCCGAATACCAGGGCATCGGCCTCGGCCGGCTGCTCTTCGGCGAGGCACGGCGGCTGCTGAAGTCGCTCGGCTGCAACGGGCTGATCGTCTGGTGCCTGGAAGACAGCGAGCATGCCTATCGCTTCTTCCGCTCCTCCGGCGGGCGCGACATCGCCGAGGGCATGGAGAATTTCGGCGAAAAGGAACTCAAGAAGATCGGTTTCGTCTGGTCCTGAGGCTCATTCCATCGCGTGCGGCAGGGAGCGCATCGGCTCGCCCGCAAGCTTTCCCCGCGCGCCGTGCCATTGCGGTTCGTTGAGGCCGCAGGCGAAATCCTGGGCGTTCTCGTCCGCTACCTTCCGGGCGAGCGTGTTGGCGTCCCTGTTCTCCAGCGCATCGACATAGCCGACGACGCAGCTCGTCGGGTTTTCTGCCGTTGCGACCGTCGAGACGACGAGGACCTGGCCGTAGCGCGTGTCGGTATCGCTGGTTGTTTCCGGGTCCGACACGAACCAGCGGACAATGGTGGCGAAGGGCACGCCCCCGGCATCGAGCCGCCATTCGACCGTGGCGTTGGAGTGGTTGAACGGGCCGAAGCTCTCGAAGGCCTCGTCGAGCCACACCTTGCCGATCGGCCCGTAGGCCTGGCTCTGGCGCAGGTCGCCCTCCTTGAAATAGATCGCAAGGTCCTTGTAGCCGGCGCATTCCAAGGTGACGCTCGCGCCCTCCTCTTCCTGCGAAAGCGTCTTGCAGGCGTCGAGGTCGCGCTCGCTATAGGCGCTTTCATTGGCCCTGCCGGCCGTCGCCGCGGCAGCGGCGATCAGGAGGGCGAGAAAGAAGGATGTCGGCTTCATCGGGGCTTCCTCCGGTCTTTCTGAAACGGGGCGCGGCGGCGGTCTATTCGGCCTCGGCCGAAAGTCATGTTGCGCTGCAACGGGATTCGCATTAGGAAGCCCGCAATCAACCGCACTTCAGGAGCCCCCATGCGTATCGATGCGATTTCCGTTGGCAAGAACCCGCCGGACGACGTGAACGTCATTGTCGAGGTGCCGGTCGGCGGCCAGCCGATCAAGTACGAAATGGACAAGGAAGCCGGCGCGCTTGTCGTCGATCGCTTCCTTTATACGCCGATGACCTATCCGGGCAATTACGGCTTCGTGCCGCACACGCTCTCGGAAGACGGCGACCCGATCGACGTCCTCATCGCCAACACCCGCCCGCTCGTTCCGGGCTGCGTGATCAACGTGCGCCCGATCGGCGTTCTGGTGATGGAAGACGACGGCGGCAAGGACGAGAAGATCATCGCCGTGCCGGTGCCGAAGCTGACGCGCCGCTACGACAAGGTCGAGAACTACACCGACCTGCCGGAAATCACGCTCAAGCAGATCGAGCACTTCTTCTCGCACTACAAGGATCTGGAGCCCGGCAAGTGGGTGAAGATCGCCGGCTGGCAGGACGTTACCGTCGCCAAGAGGATGATCGTCGAAGCCGTCGACCGCTACAAGGCATCGAAGTAAGCATTATCCGCCTGAAATGACAAAACCCTCCGGCCCGCTCGGTCCGGAGGGTTTTTCTTTGGGATCGCGCGGGTGATCAGAGGATCGCGGGCGCGAGGACCGTGCGGATGACCTGTTCGAGGAAGAACAGGATGACGAGCACGACGAGCGGCGACAGGTCGACGCCGCCGAAATTCGGCAGCACGCGGCGGATCGGGCGATAGACCGGCTCGGTCAGCTGGTAGAGCGAGCGGCCGATGGTGGCGATCACCTGATTGTTCGCGTTGATGACATTGAAGGCGTAGAGCCAGGAGAAGATCGCCGAAGCGATCACCAGGAACCACGCGATGTTGATGATGAACAATAGGGTGTTGATGACCGCTATCATTGGCGTCTCCGATTGGTTTTCGTGCTGACATGTAGCCATTGCCGGCCCGGCCAGCAAGGCCGCAGCCGGGGCGGGGCGGCAACATGTTTAACGACGGGGGCGATTTTGCCCCTCAGCCCGCGTGGAAGATGCGGTCAAGGAAGGCCGTCATCCAGAGCCGGAGCGCCGCATCGTGCAGGAGGCGGCCGTCGAGATGGGCGCGGCCGACCTGCGCGCCCGGCAGCTCGAAGCGGTGCGCGCCGCGCACGACCCAGCGGTGCATCATGGCGAGCGTCAGTTCGCCGTGGAACTGGATGCCCCAGGCGTTCTCGCCGTAGCGGAAGGCCTGGTTCTCGTAGTGCTGGCCGGTGGCGAGCAGCGTCGCGTCCCTCGGCAGGTCGAAGCCCTCGCGGTGGAACTGGTAGACCATGTCCGGCCAGGCCATGAGGGCCGCGCCCGCCTCCGTCGCCTTCAGCGGATACCAGCCGATCTCCGCCCAGCCCTCCTCGTGGCTGCGCACCATGCCGCCGAGATGGCGCACGAGCATCTGCGCGCCGAGGCAGATGCCGAGGAAGGGGCGGTTCTCCTTCAGCGGCAGGGAAAGCCAGTCGATCTCCCGGCGTACATAGGGCTCGGTGTCGTTGGCGCTCATCGGCCCGCCGAAGACGACGGCGCCGGCATGGTGTTCCAGCGTTTCCGGCAGCGGGTCGCCGAGCACCGGGCGGCGGATGTCCAGCGCGTGGCCCATCGCCTGGAGGATGTGGCCGACGCGCCCGGGGCTGGAGGTTTCCTGGTGCAGGACGATGAGGACGGGCCGTCTGCGATGTGCCTTGCGCGGAAAATCAAGCATGGCTCAACCGTCCTTCGGCGGCTCCTGCCCGGTCGCCGCGCCGATGCGTCCGGCCACTTCCTGCCGTTTCATGATGCGTTCGCGGCCCGACACGCCGAGAAGGTCGGCGATGCGCCAGATGGCGTGATCCTCCATTTCGCTGCGGTCGCCGTCCGCATAGACGATCTCCCAGAGAAGGCCGATGAGGCCGATGCGCTGCTCCTCCGTGAGCTGGCGCTTCAGCTCCGAGGTGAAGCGGAAGAAATCGATCGCCTCGCTCTCGGCGTCGCTGCCGGCCGCGACGAGCGCGTCCAGCTCCGCCTCGTCCACGCCGCCGTAGAATTCGCGGAAGCTGGTGCGCAGCGCCTGCTTCTCCACGTCCAGCACCTTGCCGTCCGCCTCCATCACCTGGATGCAGAGCGCCATGACGGCAACGCGCGGATCGTCGGCGGCGAAGACGGGCTTGTCGTCGCCGGAAAGGCTCGCCAGGAAATGCTGCAAGCGTTCGAACATCGGTGATGCGCCCCGTCCCTTGAAATCTTCAGAACAATTTGAAGCTGCTCGTATCGTCCCGCCGGACGGCGCCGGCCTTGACGCCCGGATCGTCCGGCAGGCCATAGAAGGGGCGTTCCTCTTCCTCGCTTCCCGCCGGGACGGCATCCGCCTTCTGCGGCGTTTCCGCCTTTGCCGGGATGGGCTCGGCAACGGCCGTAACGACGACCGGCGGCTCGGCCTTGACGGTCTCGACCTTCTCCGCCTTCGCGGCGGGCCGCGTCTCGATGGCGATGGGCGGCAGGGTGCGGATGGCCTCGTCCACCGTATTGGCGGAGCCTTCCTCGATCGGCCCCTGCAACTCGCTGACCGGCGTCTTCCATTCGAAGGCGTCGAGCCGGCCGGTGACGGGCGAGACGGCGCGCCATTCCGGTGACGTGATACCGTCGGCGGTCCAGGCGGGATCGCGCGGGGCCTTCAGCGCCTGGTTCATCCAGTGGCGGATGCGGCCCTGGTCGCCCGTCTCGGCGTCCTCGATGTCGGCGAGCAGCAGGAAGGCGCTTTCGCGCGGGGCAAGGCGCGCGGCGGCCTCCGCCTTGGCGCGGGCAAGGGTAAAGTCGCGCGTCTCCAGCGCCGCCTCGGCGACGGCATAGAGCGCCTCGGCATTGTTGGGGCGCATCGCCTCCAGCTTCTCCGCGCGCTTCAGGCGGTCGGCGGCCGAATCGCCGCTGCGGACGCGCACGTAGAGCCGCGCCACGTCGCCATGGGCCGTCGCCTTCCAGAGCCTTTCGAGAATGGAGGCGGCCTTGCGCAGGTTGTCCTCGCGCAGATACGCCTTCGCCTCGATGAGGCCGGCCGGCACGAAGTTCTCGTCGAGCTTCAGCGCCTGATGCGCATCCTCGCGCGCACCCTTCGGGTCGGCGTCGAGCTTTTCCGCGGCGCGGGCGGTGAGCAGCACGGCCTTGCGGCGGGCATAGGCCTTCTTCTCCTCCGTTGAGCCGGAGCGGCCGTCGCCGAGGAGTTTCAGCGCCTCGTCCCAGTCGCCGGCCTCGGAGCGGTATTCGAGCGCGGCTTCCGTCGCCCAGGGAAGCTGCGGGGCCTTTTCGGCGGCGCGCTCGGCATATTGCCGGGCGGCCTCGTTGGCGCCGAGACGGCGGGCCTCGAGATAGAGGCCGCGCAGGCCGAGCTCCCGCGTCTCCGGGTCGTCGGCCATCAGCTCGAATTTCTTGCGCGCGTCGTCGTAGCGGCCCTCGATCATCGCGGCCTGCGCTTCGAGGAGGTGGATGAGCGGTTCCTGGTCGGCGCTGAGAAGCCCCCTGGTGCGGCCGAGCATCTTTCTTGCGCCGGCGGCGTCACCGGCGCCGGCGGCGATGAGGCCGGTGGAGAGCGCCTGATAGCCGCGGTCGCGCTTGCGGGCGCGGAAATAGCGCTGGATCGAATGCGGCGAGGTCCAGATCACGCGGACCAGCCACCAGCAGAGCATGATGGCGACGATGAGCGAGACGATGAGCGTCGCGGCCACCATCAGGCTCATGTCGGCGCGCTGGCCCTGCCAGATGATGGAGAGTTCGCCGGGCCGGTCTGCCAGCCAGGCAAAACCGGCGGCGAGGGCAAGGACGAAGAGCGCGAAGACCAGAATGCGTATCATGAAGCCTTCTCCTCAGCCCTGCCTTGCGGCATTCGTCATGGCGCCGGAAACCGCGGCGCCCACCAGCTCTTCCACGCGAACGCGCGCATCGAGCTTGCTCTTGTAGTCCGCGGCAGCGGCCTTGCCCTTTTCCGGCAGCGCCTGCCATTCGATTGCGGCGCCCTTGAAATCGCCGTTCTGCAGCTTGTTCTCGATGCGGGCGACGATCGCCTCGGGCGTATCCCCCTCGATGCTGCCGACCGGGCGCACGCGGATCGCCGAGGCGGCGCTCGCCATCAGCCGGTTGATGATGCCCTGGTCGCCCTCCGGCTGGTGCACGGCATCGAGGATATTGTCGGCCGCGCCGTCGAAATCGCGCACGAGATCGGAACGGGACGGCACGCCCACGGCGGCATGTTCGCGAAGGCCCGCTACGGAGGGATCGTCGGGTGCGACGCTGGCGAAGGCTTCCAGCTCGGCGAGATAGGGGCCGCCGCGGTCGATGGCGGTTTTCAAGGCGCTCGCGGCAACGGCCCGGGCCATGGAAACGTCGCTCGGCGCCTCAAGCTTCTCCTCGGCGGCGGCGATGCGCTCGGTCAGCTCGCTTTCCGTGCTGGTGACGGCATCGTTCGTGCGGGCGACGGCCTCGCGCAGCGCGGCAAGCTCGGTCGTCAGCCGGGTGACGTCGGCCTCCAGCTTTTCGGAGGCTTCGGACGGGGCCGCATCCTTCGCGCTTCCCGCGGCCTGTTCCAGGGCGGCAAGGCGCGTTTCGATGGGCTGGAGGTCGACCGGGCCTGCCTGATCGGAAAGGCGCGTCTTCAGGGTCGCGACCTCGTTGGAAAGGGCGGTCACCGCGCTGTCGTCGCCGGCCCGCTCGGGGCCGAGCGCGGGGAGATAGCCGCCATATTGCAGGCTGCCGGCGCCGAGAAGGGCGATCAGGCCGCCGAGGATGCCGGCGGCCAGCGGGCCGGCATTGCCGCCGCGCTGCGCGGGGGGCGGCGTCTCGGCGCGGGTCGGCTCCTCGTAGGCGGGGCGGGCGGGTTCCAGCGGCTCCTGCTTTTCCTCGAAGGGTTCCTCGGGCGTGTCCGCGGCGGCGGTTTCGACGGCGGGCGTTTCCGCGGCCTCGGATTCCGGCGCGGCTTCCCCGGCGGCGAGCGCCTCGTTGCTGGCGGAGGGCGGAACGGCTTCGAGGTCGATCGTCACGGGCTCTTCGCCGGCCTTCTTTCGACGGGACGGGGTTTCCGGTTCCATGGCGACCTCCTCGCGTTCATGTGCATTGCATTAAACGTAGACAGGGATGGCAGAGAGGGAAAGACCCTTGCGGCAAATTCCTCCGCCGGGACTTGCGCTTAGAGAAGGGCAAGCAGGCTTTCCTCGTCGGGAGCGGCGGCAATGACGGCCCGTGCCGTAAAGGAATCCGGCACGGCGGCTGCGACATTCCCACTCATGCACAGGAGGCGCATCGCAAGAAAGCGCTCCGGCGCTTCGGCAAGCGGGGTGAGGGCAAAGAAGGCGCGGGCGCTTTCGCGCGAATAGAGGAGCACGGCATTCGGCACGGGCGCAAGAAGCGCCGCCTCGATCTCGGCCGGCGAGGGGGCGAGCGGCACCATGCGGTAGGCCTCGGCGGTGCGGAAGGGAATGCTTGCCTCTTTCATCCGGTGCTCGAAGCTCGGCGCGCGCGGAGAGCCGGCAAGATAGAGGATCGCGCCGTCCGGCCGGGTATGGGCGAGGATGGTTTCGGCAAGGCTTTCCCCATCGCCGCCGCCCGCGACAACGGTGCGGAAACCGGCGCGGCGCGCAGCCTCCGCCGAAGCCTCGCCAACGGCGAAGAGGGGTGTCTGTCGGTGCGGCGCAAGGTTCTCACCGATCCCGGCGAGGAGGCGGGCGGCCTCCGCGCTGGTGATGGCGATGGCCGCATGGGGCTCCGTGAGTGCGGCCTTCACCGCCGCGACGTCGTGTTCGGCCTTCGACAAGGGTAGGCGCACGGCCTCGTGTCCGAGCGCGGCGAGCTTTCCGGCGGTGCGGGTCGCCGCGGGCTCGGGGCGGAGGACGAGGATGCGCATGGGTCAGCCCCAGCTTGCGAAGAAATCCGCTCCGGCTCTGGTGCGGATCGCCGCGCCGGCCTCTTCGCCGAGCGCTGCGGCGTTTGCGGCCGGGCCGCTCGCCTCGATCTCGTGGAAGCGGCTGCCGTCCGGCGTCAGGATCATGCCGCGGAAGGAGAGGTGATCGCCCTCGAAGGTCGCGTAGCCGGCGATGGGCGTTCGACAGGAGCCGTCGAGCGTGGCGAGGAAGCCGCGTTCGCAGGAGACGGCGGCGCGGGTCGCGCGGTCGTCGATGGCCGACAGAAGGGCATCCATGCGCGCGTCGCCGACGCGGCTCTCGATACAGATCGCGCCCTGCGCCGGCGCGGGCGGGAAGATGGCGGGATCGAGGATCTCCGTCGGCACGTCCTCCTTGCCGAGGCGTTTCAGGCCGGCATAGGCGAGCAGCGTCGCATCCGCCTGGCCTTCGGCGAGCTTGCCGAGGCGGGTATCGACCTGGCCGCGGAAGACGATGACGTTGAGATCCGGCCGAAGCCGGCGGATGAGCGCCTGGCGGCGCAATGAGGCCGAGCCGACCGTCGCGCCTTCCGGCAGGTCGAGGAGGCGTTTTGCGGTGCGGCCGATGAAGGCGTCGCGCACGTCCTCGCGCGGCAGGAAGGCGGAGAGGTAGAGGCCGTCCGGCAGCTTCGTCGGCATGTCCTTGGAGGAATGCACGGCGAAATCGAGTTCGCCGGAGGAAAGCTGCGCCTCGATCTCCTCGGTGAACAGGCCCTTGCCGCCGATCAGCGCCAGCGAGCGGTCGGTGATGCGATCGCCCTTGGTCGACAGCACGACGATCTCGAACATATCCTCCGGCAGGCCGTGCGCCGCCATCAGGCGCGCGCGGGTCTCGTGGGCCTGGGCGAGCGCCAGCGGGCTGCCGCGCGTGCCGATCCTGAAAGGTTTTGTTTGCATCCGCCCTGATCCATTGTTACCGGGATGTCTCGTAACCGGCTTTACGGCCGCCCGCAATCGATCCAAGTGCTTCATGTCGCCCCACCTGACCATTCTCGGCATCGAAACGAGCTGCGACGAGACCGCCGCCTCCGTCGTTTCGCGTGACGTCGAGGGCCGGGGCGAGATCCTCGGCGAGGTGGTCCTGAGCCAGCTCGAGGAGCACAGCGCCTATGGCGGCGTGGTGCCGGAGATCGCGGCCCGCGCCCATGTCGAGGCGCTGGACAGCCTGATCTCCGAGGCGCTTCTGCGCGCGGGGAAATCGCTTGAGGACATTGACGCGATCGCCGCGACGAGCGGGCCGGGGCTGATCGGCGGGCTCATCGTCGGGCTGATGACGGGCAAGGCCATCGCGCGGGCGACGGGCAAGCCGCTCTATGCCGTCAATCATCTCGAAGGCCATGCGCTGACGGCGCGGCTGACGGACGGGCTCTCCTTCCCCTATCTCATGCTGCTCGTCTCCGGCGGCCATACCCAGCTCGTTCTGGTGCGCGGCGTCGACGATTACGAGCGCTGGGGCACGACCATCGACGATGCGCTCGGCGAAGCCTTCGACAAGACGGCAAAGCTCCTCGGTCTTCCCTATCCGGGCGGGCCGGCGGTCGAGCGCATGGCGAAGGCGGGCAATCCCGAACGCTTCACCTTCCCGCGCCCGCTCGTCGGCGAGGCGCGGCTCGATTTCTCCTTTTCCGGCCTCAAGACTGCGGTGCGGCAGGCCGCGCAGTCCATCGAGCCGGTGACGGAGCAGGACATCGCTGATATCTGCGCCTCCTTCCAGCGCGCCGTCTCGCGCACGATGAAGGACCGCATCGGCCGCGGGCTGGAGCGGTTCCGCGCGCTCTATCCAAATATCGAAGCGCCGGCACTCGTCGTTGCCGGCGGCGTGGCGGCCAATGCCGAGCTGCGCTCGACGCTGCAGGCGCTTTGCGACAAGAACCGTTTCCGCTTCGTCGCGCCGCCGCTGGCGCTCTGCACGGACAATGCCTCGATGATCGCCTGGGCCGGGCTGGAGCGCATGGCGGCCGGCTTTGCGCCGGACGACCTTGCCGTGGCGCCGCGCTCCCGCTGGCCGCTCGACCGCGAGGCGGCGACGCTCCTCGGCTCGGGCAAGCGGGGGGCCAAGGCATGACGGTCAGTTCGCGGATCGCCGTCGTCGGCGCGGGTGCGTTCGGAACGGCGCTGGCAAGCGTCGCGGCCGCCAGCGGCGGTAACGTCACGCTGATCGGCCGCAATGCCGACGTCGTCGAAACCCTGCGGGCGACGCGGCGCAACGAGAAGGTCCTGCCCGGCATCGACCTGCCGCAAACGCTCGCCTACAGCGCCGATGCGGAAGCGGTGCGGGGCGCCGGCATCGTGCTCTTCGCCATGCCCTCGCAGGCGCAGCGCATGGCCGCGCGCAGCCTCGCGCCGCTGCTGGCGCCGGGCACGGCGGTGGTGATCTGCGCCAAGGGCATGGAAAAGGAAAGCGGCCGCCTGCTGACGGACGTGCTGGAGGAGGAATTGCCCGGCCGCGAGATCGCCGTGCTCTCCGGCCCCGGCTTTGCCGCCGATATCGCCAAGGGCCTGCCGACGGCGATGGTGATCGCCGCGCGCACGGCGGAGATCGGTGCGGCGCTGGCGCTGGCGCTGTCCGGCCCGACCTTCCGGCTCTATCCCTCGACGGATAGGATCGGCGTCCAGCTCGGCGGCGCGCTGAAGAACGTGCTGGCGATCGCCTGCGGCATCATCGAGGGCGCGCGGCTCGGTGATTCGGCGCGTGCGGCGCTCATCTCGCGCGGACTTGCGGAGCTGTCGCGCTTCATCGCCGCCCATGGCGGCGACGGGGCGACGGTGACGGGGCTTTCCGGCCTCGGCGACCTTGTTCTCACCGGCACGAGCCACCAGTCGCGCAACCTGCGCTTCGGCATCGCGCTCGGCCGGGAAGGCGATGCGCGCGGCTGGTCGGGCGACCTTGTCGAAGGCGCCTTCGCCGCCTCGGTCGCCTCGACCGTCGCCGCGCAGAAGGGCATCGACATGCCGATCACCGATGCCGTCGCCCGCATCATCGACGGCACGCTCGACGTGAAGACCGCCATCGGGCAGCTTATGACGCGCCCGATCACCCAGGAATGACGGAAGGAAAGGATCGTCCCATGCATTTCGCATTCATCTGCCAGGACAAGCCCGGCGCGCTCCAGATACGCCTCGACACCCGCCCGGAGCATCTCGCCTACCTCAACGCGCTCAATGCGGACGGCAAGCTCGGCTTTGCCGGCCCCTTCCTCGACGGTGACGGCAAGTCGGTCGGCAGCCTCGTCGTGGTCGAGGCCGAGACGATCGAAGAGGCGCGGCAGATCGCCGGGAACGATCCCTATGCCAAGGCCGGTCTTTTCGCGAACGTCGAGGTGAGGGCCTGGAACTGGGTCTTCAACAAGCCGGAGGCCTGATTTCATATGGCATACTGGCTCTACAAGTCCGAGCCCTTCAAGTTCTCCTGGGAAAAGCTCAAGTCGAAGGGCGAGGCCGGCGAGGAATGGGACGGCGTGCGCAACTACCAGGCGCGCAACAACATGCGGGCCATGCAGATCGGCGACAAGGGCTTCTTCTACCACTCCAACGAGGGGCTGGAGATCGTCGGCATCACCGAGGTCTGCGGCCTGTCGCATCCCGATTCCACGGCCGGCGAGGACCCGCGCTGGGACTGCGTCGACATCCGCGCCGTGCGCGACATGCCGCGGCCCGTCTCGCTCAAGGAGATCAAGGCCAACCCGGCGCTCTCCAACATGTCGCTCGTCACCTCCATGCGCCTTTCCGTGCAGCCGGTGACGGAGGAAGAGTGGATCGAGGTCTGCCGCATGGGCGGCCTCGACAACCCGCCGCGCTGATGCTGCCGGCGTGAGAACGGACCCCGAGGTCTTCATCCGAAAGAACACCGGCGTGCTTTGCCCGCCGCATGTGCCGGAGGTGCGGCTGCGGCTCGCGACGGAGGCGCATGACCTCTGGCTGAAGACCGAGGAGGAACTGGAAGAGATCGGCCTGCCGCCGCCCTTCTGGGCCTTCGCCTGGGCCGGCGGGCAGGGGCTCGCCCGCCATGTGCTCGACCATCCCGGCCTCGTCGCCGGCAAGACGGTGCTCGATTTCGCCAGCGGCTCCGGCCTTGTCGGCATCGCGGCGCGAATGGCCGGCGCCTCAGCGGTGCTTGCGGCGGATATCGATCCGTGGAGCGGAACGGCGATCCGGCTGAATGCCGGGCTCAACGGCGTCACGCTCGATTACACCGGCGAAGACATGCTGGGTCGCGACGGGGGATGGGACGTGGTGCTGGCCGGCGACGTCTTCTACGACCGCGCCTTCGCCGATGCGATCGTCCCGTGGTTCTTAGCGCTTGCCGCGCGCGGGGCCACGGTGCTTGTCGGCGATCCCGGCCGCGCCTATTGCCCGCGCGAGCGCATGGAGGCGCTTGCGACCTACCAGGTGCCGGTGACGCGGGCGCTGGAGGACAGCGAGGTCAAGAAGACGACGGTGTGGCGGTTCACCAGCGCGGCCGGATGACGCAGACGCCGGCTTCCCATGAGCAGCCGTAATTGCCGGGCGTCACGGTGATGATCTTCGGCCCGCCCCATGTCCGGCGCGTGCGCCGTTCGGACCGCGCGATCACGCCGTCCTCGTCGGCATAGAAATAGAGGCTGCCGCCGCTGTCGCGATAGGCGGTGAAGGCGCCGCCGTAGAAATTGCGGTCGCGTGCCTGCCGGTCATGGTTGCCGCCGTAGCGAAGCACGCTGCCGGCCCGCCCGCCGAAGGCATTGTCGAGATGGGGGACGTACCGCAGCCGGGCGGAATGGTCGTGCTGGTGGTGGTGATGGCGCCGGCCGCCGGCGTCTGCGGCCGTCATGCCGCCTGCCGCAAGCACGACCGCAAGCCCTAAGACTTTGGTCGCACGATACGCTGATAACAGAGTCATTCTGTCCTGCCTTCCGGATTACACTTAACAAATCCTTAACGGCAAGATGGGTCACGCGGGGGCGAAAGTCACGGATTCGATTGGGAATTCCGCACTTATCGTTAACGCGCGGCCGGCGGCCCGGACGGGTGTCGTCCGCCGGGAGCGTTTAATCGATTAAATTCATTTTGCACCGCAATGAGACTTGTGGTTCCGCTTTCCGGTGATTAAACGTCGCAATCACTGCATTGTGCACAACATACTGCAATTCCGGAGAAAATTCGTCCAGTTTTTGCTCTCCGGGGTTCCGTGAGGTTCAGATGGCGAATGTCACTCGAAGCCGGCCGCTCTCGCCGCATCTCCAGGTCTACAAGCCGATCCCGACGATGGTCATGTCCATCGTGCACCGCATTACCGGGGCCGCGCTCTATTTCGGCACCGTCCTCGTCGCCTGGTGGCTGATCGCGGCGGCAACGGGCGAAGCCTATTTCGACTGGGTGAACTGGTTCTTCGGCACGCTCGTCGGCCGCCTCATCCTCTTCGGCTACACCTGGGCGCTGATGCACCACATGCTCGGGGGGCTGCGCCATTTCATGTGGGACATGGGCCGCGGCTATGAGAAGCATTTTTCCACCCGGCTCGCCCTTCTGACCCCGGTCGTCTCCGTCGCCCTGACGGTGCTGATCTGGATCGCCGGCTACCTGGCACGCTGAGGAGACAACCATGGACATGCGCACTCCCCTCGGCAAGGTCCGCGGCCTCGGCTCGGCAAAGGACGGCACGGAGCATTTCTGGCGCCAGCGCCTGACGGCCGTTTCCAACGTCCCGCTGCTTCTCTTCTTCGTCGGTTTCCTCATCTGCTACAACGGCGCCTCCTACGCGGAAGTGACGGCGGCGCTCTCGCATCCGATCGTCGCCGTGATCATGGGCCTCGTCGTCGTGTCGGGCCTCTATCACATGAAGCTCGGCATGCAGGTCATCATCGAGGACTACGTGCATGGCGAAGGCGTGAAGATCGCGCTTCTCATGCTCAACACCTTCTTCGCGATCCTGGTCGGCGGGCTCTGTCTCTTCGCCGTCCTCAAAATCGCCTTCGCAGGATAATCCATCATGGCAGCGATCTCCTCCCCGGCGGCCAACGGCAAGGCCTATCAGTATGTCGACCATTCCTTCGACGTGATCGTCGTCGGCGCCGGCGGCGCGGGCCTTCGCGCGACGCTCGGCATGGCCGAGCAGGGCCTCAAGACGGCCTGCATCACCAAGGTCTTCCCGACGCGCTCGCATACCGTCGCCGCGCAGGGCGGAATCGCCGCCTCGCTGCAGAACATGACGCCGGACTGCTGGCAGTGGCACCTCTACGACACCGTCAAGGGCTCCGACTGGCTCGGCGACGTCGACGCCATGCAGTACCTTGCCATGGAAGCGCCGAAAGCCGTCTACGAGCTCGAGCACTACGGCGTGCCCTTCTCGCGCAACGAGGAAGGCAAGATCTACCAGCGGCCGTTCGGCGGCCACATGCAGAACTACGGCGAAGGCCCGCCGGTGCAGCGTACCTGCGCCGCCGCCGACCGCACCGGCCACGCGATCCTCCACACGCTCTACGGCCAGTCGCTGAGGAACAACGCGGAATTCTTCATCGAGTATTTCGCGCTCGACCTCATCATGTCGGCCGACGGGCGCTGCACCGGCGTCGTCGCCTGGAACCTCGACGACGGCACGATCCATCGCTTCGCCGCCAAGATGGTGGTGCTGGCGACGGGCGGCTACGGCCGCGCCTATTTCTCGGCCACCTCCGCGCATACCTGCACGGGCGACGGCGGCGGCATGATCGCCCGCGCCGGCCTGCCGCTGCAGGACATGGAGTTCGTGCAGTTCCACCCGACCGGCATCTACGGCGCGGGCTGCCTCATCACCGAGGGCGCGCGCGGCGAGGGCGGCTATCTCGTCAATTCCGAGGGCGAGCGCTTCATGGAGCGCTATGCGCCGTCGGCCAAGGACCTCGCCTCGCGCGACGTCGTCTCGCGCTGCATGACGATGGAGATCCGCGAAGGCCGCGGCGTCGGCAAGAACAAGGACCACATCTACCTGCACCTCGACCATCTCGATCCGGCCGTCCTGCACGAGCGCCTGCCGGGCATTTCCGAGAGCGCGAAAATCTTCGCCGGCGTCGACGTGACGCGCGAGCCGATCCCGGTCCTGCCGACCGTCCACTACAACATGGGCGGCATTCCGACGAACTTCTGGGGCGAGGTGCTGAACGCCGACAGCCAGAACCCCGAGCGCCTGGCGCCCGGCCTGATGGCCGTCGGCGAAGCCGGCTGCGCCTCGGTGCATGGCGCCAACCGCCTCGGCTCCAACTCGCTGATCGACCTCGTGGTCTTCGGCCGGGCCGCCGCCATCCGCGCCGGCCAGGTGATCGACCGCAACGAGGCCGTCCCGGCGCTCGACATTGCCGCCTGCGACAGGATCATGGACCGCTTCGACGGCCTGCGCTTTGCCAAGGGCAGCACGCCGACGGCGGTGCTGCGCGACAAGATGCAGCGCACCATGCAGGAAGACGCGGCCGTGTTCCGCACGCAGGAATCGCTGGAAAGCGGCTGCAAGCGCATGACGGAAATCTGGAAGGAACTGCCGGACATCAAGGTCACCGACCGCTCGATGATCTGGAACTCCGACCTCGTCGAGACGCTGGAGCTGGAAAACCTGATGGCCAACGCCATCGCCACCGTCTACGGCGCCGAGGCCCGCAAGGAAAGCCGCGGCTCGCATGCCCGCGAGGACTATGTCGACGGCCCCTTCGCCGGCCGCGACGACGTCAACTGGCGCAAGCACACGCTCGCCTGGGTGAACGCGGCGGGCGACGTGAAGCTCGACTATCGCCCGGTGCACACCGAACTCATCGCCGACGGGATCGATCCCAAGAAGATCGAGCCCAAGGCCCGCGTCTACTGATATCGAGGAGAACAGGACATGGTTGAACTCGCTCTCCCGAAGAACTCGCAGGTCACCGAAGGCAAGGTCTGGCCGAAGCCGGAAGGCGCGGCGAACACCCGCGAGCTGCGCATCTACCGCTGGAACCCGGACGACGGGAAGAACCCCTCGGTCGACACGTTCTATATCGACGTCGACGATTGCGGGCCGATGGTGCTCGACGCGCTGCTCTACATCAAGAACAAGATCGACCCGACGCTGACGCTGCGCCGCTCTTGCCGCGAGGGCATCTGCGGCTCCTGCGCGATGAACATCGACGGCACGAACACGCTCGCCTGCACCAAGGGCATGGACGAGATCAAGGGCACGGTGAAGATCTACCCGTTGCCGCACATGCCGGTGGTCAAGGACCTCGTTCCGGACCTCACGAACTTCTACGCCCAACACCGTTCCATCGAGCCGTGGCTGAAGACCGTGTCGCCGACGCCGGCCAAGGAGTGGAAGCAGAGCCACGAGGACCGCCTCAAGCTCGACGGCCTCTACGAGTGCATCCTGTGCGCCTGCTGCTCGACCTCCTGTCCGAGCTACTGGTGGAACGGCGACCGCTATCTCGGCCCCGCCGTCCTCCTCCAGGCCTATCGCTGGCTGATCGACAGCCGCGACGAGGCGACCGGCGAGCGCCTCGACAACCTGGAAGACCCCTTCCGCCTCTATCGCTGCCACACGATCATGAACTGCGCCCAGTCCTGCCCGAAGGGCCTCAATCCGGCGAAAGCGATCGGCGAAATCAAGAAGATGCTGGTCGAGCGCCGTCTCTGACCTACATAAGCAGCGTTCATGAAACGTGAGAAGGCGGCCCGGACAATCGGGCCGTTTCGTCTTGATTCGTGCGGGCGATTCACGTTAATTCGGCGTGAATTGCTGCAGGGCAGCAGTATCGGGCAGACATCGGGAGTATCGACATGCGGATTTACCATGCGGCCGGCGGACTAATGATGGCGCTTGCTCTGGCGGGCTGCCAGCGGACCGCCTCGATGGACAGCGTCAATACGCAGCCGAACCTTGCCCCGCTCGAAGCCCAGCCGATCGGCACGGTTTCCTCCAGCCAGCTTCCCGATCCCACGACCGGCACCACCAGCCAGTTCCCCGAAAAGCCGACGACCGACATGGCCATGGCGACGGGCACGGGCGATCCGGCGGCGGCCGCCGGCGCGCTCGACGTGAAGAAGGAAGCCATGGTCGGCAACTGGCGCGTCGCCAACGGCCCGTCCTCCTGCGACATGTTCCTGACGCTGACCAATCTCGGCGCCGGCTCGCGCGGCGGTACGCGCGGCTGCGCGGGCGAGCTGACGGCGATGGGCTCCTGGGAAGTCGCCGGCAAGCAGGTGATCCTCAAGGACCGCGACGGGAACCCGATCGCACGCCTCTACAAGACGGCCGATTCCCGCTTCGACGGCTCGACCAATTCGGGCCAGCCGGTCAGCCTCTCGCGCTGATCGCATCCCTCCATCAGATACGGATGACCGCCGCCCATGGGCAAGGACTGGGACAGGGTTTCGACACACCCGGAACACGGCGTTTCGGATAGGCTGGAAGCCCTTGTCGCCAGCGGCGAATTGAAGGCGGACCCCGCCCAGAAGGCGATGGCCGTGCGCTTCGACCGGCTGCTCGCCGACGTCCATGCGCAAAGGCCGGCCCGCAAGTCGAGCGCGCTCGGCTGGCTCTTCGCCTCCCGCAAGCCGGAGGCTGTCAGTGCTCCCAAGGGCCTCTACATCTATGGCGGCGTCGGGCGCGGCAAGACCATGCTGATGGACATGTTCTTCGAGCTTGCGCCGGTCAGGCGCAAGCGGCGGGCGCATTTCCACGAATTCATGGCCGATGTCCACGAGCGCATCCACAGGCATCGCCAGAAGCTGAAGGCCGGCGAGACGAAGGAGGCGGACCCCGTGCCGCCCGTCGCCGCCAGCCTCATCGAGGAAGCACGGCTCCTCTGCTTCGACGAATTCTCCGTGACGGACATCGCCGACGCGATGATCCTGTCGCGCCTCTTCGGCGAGCTTTTCCAGCGCGGCTGTATCCTGGTCGCGACGTCGAACGTGGAGCCGGACGATCTCTACAGGGACGGCCTCAACCGCGGCCTGTTCCTGCCCTTCGTCGGCCTCCTGAAGAAGCATGTCGAGATCGTGCCGCTGGATTCGCTGACGGATTACCGGCTGGAGAAGGACAGCGGTTTGCCGGTCTTCCGCCATCCGCTCGGGCCCGAGGCCGACAGGGCGATGGATGCGGCCTGGAAGCGCGCGACGGCGGGCCGGGATGTGGCAGCCGCGACGATCGCCTTCCGCGGGCGCGCCATCGCGGTGCCCCAGGCGGCGGGCCGCGCGGCACGCTTCTCCTTCACCGACCTTTGCGAAAAGCCGCTCGGGGCCGCCGACTATCTCGAAATCCTTGCGCATTACGATACGCTCTTCGTCGACCACATTCCCCTGCTCGGGGCGGAGAAGCGCAACGAGACGAAGCGCTTCATCAACCTCGTCGACACGATCTACGATCATCGGGCACGGCTCTTCGCCTCCGCCGCCGCGGCGCCCGAAGACCTGCTCGTCACCCGAAAGGGGACCGAGGGCTTCGAGTTCGACCGCACGGTCTCCCGCCTCATCGAGATCCGCAGCACGGAATATCTTGCCGATCACCGGGCCCGCTACGGCGAAAACATGTCGGCTGCATGACATAAATTCTTACGTTTACGTAAGAATTTATCCATCTAACCGATTGAAAATTCTCATTCGAAAAGTATGTGTTGAATTTTTAACCCCAGAGGCGTAATCCCTTGCGCCGAAAGGTCCCGCAATTGCGACATTGGGGACCGTTGATCGGAGCAAGAGGAAGCTTTCATGGCCCGCAAGAAGATCGCACTTATTGGTTCTGGCATGATCGGTGGCACGCTGGCGCATCTGGCCGGCCTCAAGGAGCTGGGCGACATCGTCCTCTTCGACATCGCCGACGGCGTTCCGCAGGGCAAGGGCCTCGACATCGCCCAGTCCTCGCCGGTGGAAGGCTTCAACGCCTCGCTGACGGGTGCGAGCGACTACGCCGCCATCGAGGGCGCGGACGTCTGCATCGTGACGGCCGGTGTCGCCCGCAAGCCGGGCATGAGCCGCGACGATCTTCTCGGCATCAACCTCAAGGTCATGGAGCAGGTCGGCGCCGGCATCAAGAAATATGCCCCGAACGCCTTCGTCATCTGCATCACCAACCCGCTCGACGCCATGGTCTGGGCGCTGCAGAAGTTTTCGGGCCTGCCGAAGAACATGGTCGTCGGCATGGCCGGCGTGCTGGACTCGGCCCGCTTCCGCCTCTTCCTCTCCGAAGAATTCAAGGTCTCCGTGCAGGACGTCACCGCCTTCGTTCTCGGCGGCCACGGCGACACGATGGTGCCGCTCGCCCGTTACTCGACCGTCGCCGGCATCCCGCTGACCGACCTCGTCAAGATGGGCTGGGTCACCAAGGAGCGCCTCGAAGAGATCATCCAGCGCACCCGCGACGGCGGCGCCGAGATCGTCGGCCTGCTCAAGACCGGCTCGGCCTACTACGCCCCGGCCGCCTCCGCCATCGAGATGGCCGAGTCCTACCTCAAGGACAAGAAGCGCGTGCTGCCCTGCGCCGCGCACCTTTCCGGCCAGTACGGCGTCAAGGACATGTATGTCGGCGTTCCGACGGTCATCGGTGCCGGCGGCGTCGAGCGCATCGTCGAGATCGACCTCAACAAGGCCGAGCAGGAAGCCTTCGACAAGTCGGTCGGCGCCGTCGCCGGTCTTTGCGAAGCCTGCATCAACATCGCGCCCGCGCTGAAGTAATCCCGGTTCTTTCGTTTCACGCAATTCCGGACGCAAACCGCTTCACACTTTTGCTGGAATTGCTCAGACAGGATTTTCTCATGAACATTCACGAATACCAGGCCAAGGCTCTGCTCAAGAGCTACGGCGCGCCGGTCGCGGAAGGCGTGGCCATCTTCTCCGCCGACGAGGCGGAGGCCGCTGCAAAGTCGCTTCCCGGCCCGCTCTACGTGGTCAAGAGCCAGATCCATGCCGGCGGTCGCGGCAAGGGCAAGTTCAAGGAGCTCGGCCCCGACGCCAAGGGCGGCGTGCGCCTCTCCAAGAGCGTCGATGAAGTCGTCGCCAATGCCAAGGAAATGCTCGGCAACACGCTCGTCACCGCGCAGACCGGTCCGGCCGGCAAGCAGGTGAACCGCCTCTACATCGAGGACGGCGCCGACATCGACCGCGAACTCTACCTCTCGCTGCTCGTCGACCGCTCCGTCGGCCAGGTCGCCTTCGTCGTCTCGACGGAAGGCGGCATGGACATCGAGGCCGTCGCCCATGACACGCCGGAGAAGATCCTGACGGTCGCCATCGACCCGGAAGCCGGCGTCACCGCGGCCGATCTCGCCAAGCTGACCGCCGCCCTCAAGCTCGAAGGCGAAGCCAAGGCGGATGCGGAAAAGCTCTTCCCGATCCTCTACAAGGCCTTCGTCGAGAAGGACATGAGCCTTCTGGAGATCAACCCGCTGATCGTCATGAAGAACGGCCGCATGCGCGTTCTCGACGCCAAGGTCTCCTTCGACGGCAACGCGCTGTTCCGCCATGAGGACATCAAGGCGCTACGCGACGAGACCGAGGAGGACGCCAAGGAAATCGAGGCCTCCAAGTGGGACCTCGCCTATGTGGCGCTCGACGGCAATATCGGCTGCATGGTCAACGGCGCGGGCCTTGCCATGGCGACGATGGACATCATCAAGCTCTACGGCAAGGAGCCGGCGAACTTCTGCGACGTCGGCGGCGGCGCCGGCAAGGAGAAGGTTGCGGCGGCCTTCAAGATCATCACGGCCGACCCGAAGGTCGAGGGCATCCTCGTCAACATCTTCGGCGGCATCATGAAGTGCGACGTCATCGCCGAAGGCGTGGTGGCGGCCGTGCAGGAAGTGGGCCTCAAGGTTCCGCTGGTCGTTCGTCTCGAAGGCACGAATGTCGAGCTTGGCAAGAAGATCCTGAACGAATCGGGCCTGGCGATCACCGCCGCCGACGATCTGGACGACGCCGCCAAGAAGATCGTCGCCGCGATCAACGGCTAACTGAAGGACCAGACCTCATGTCGATTCTCGTCAACAAGAACACCAAGGTCCTCGTTCAGGGCCTGACCGGCAAGACCGGCACCTTCCACACCGAACAGGCGCTCGCCTATTACGGCACCAAGATGGTCGGCGGCATCCACCCGAAGAAGGGCGGCGAAACCTGGACCGGCTCCAAGGGCGAAACCCTGCCGATCTTCGCCTCGGTCGCCGAAGGCAAGGAAAAGACCGGCGCGGACGCGTCCGTGATCTACGTTCCGCCGGCCGGCGCCGCGGACGCGATCATCGAGGCGATCGATGCGGAAATCCCGTTCATCACCTGCATCACCGAAGGCATCCCGGTCGCCGACATGGTGCGCGTCAAGGCCCGCCTCGACCGCTCCTCCTCGCGCCTGCTCGGCCCGAACTGCCCCGGCATCCTGACGCCGGAAGAATGCAAGATCGGCATCATGCCGGGCTCGATCTTCCGCAAGGGCTCGGTCGGCATCGTCTCGCGCTCCGGCACGCTGACCTATGAGGCCGTGTTCCAGACCTCCAACGAAGGCCTCGGCCAGACGACGGCCGTCGGCATCGGCGGCGACCCGGTCAAGGGCACCGAGTTCATCGACGTCCTGGAGATGTTCCTCGCCGACGACGCCACGACCTCCATCATCATGATCGGCGAGATCGGCGGTTCGGCCGAAGAGGACGCCGCGCAGTTCCTCATCGACGAGGCCAGGAAGGGCCGCAAGAAGCCGATGGCCGGCTTCATCGCGGGCCGTACCGCGCCGAAGGGCCGCACCATGGGCCATGCCGGCGCCGTCGTTTCCGGCGGCAAGGGCGATGCGGAATCCAAGATCGCGGCGATGGAGGCGGCGGGCATCCGCGTTTCGCCTTCGCCCGCGCGTCTCGGCAAGACGCTGGTGGAAGTCCTCAAGGGCTGAAGATACGAAAAGGGTGGGCCGGCTGAAAATGCCGGCCGATCCGTCTCTTCCCGGCGCGATGCGGAAGCGGCGCCGGGCGGCAAACCGGCAAGGCCCGGTCAACACGATCGTTCGGGAGGCGGGCTTTCGCCCGCAAGACACCATGGCACGGCAAGACGCCAACGAACAATTCCTGGCCACGTCCTTCCTCGATGGAGCGAATGCGGCCTATATCGAACAGCTCTACGCCCGTTACGAGGCGGACCCCGCTTCCGTCGGCGAGGAATGGCAGGCCTTCTTCAAGGCCCTCGAGGACGAGCCTTCCGACGTCGTGAAGGCTGCCAGGGGCGCCTCGTGGAAGCGCGCGAACTGGCCGATCCACGCCAATGGCGAGCTCGTCTCGGCGCTCGACGGCAACTGGGGCGTCGTCGAACGGGTGCTTGAGAAGAAGGTGCAGGCGAAGGCCGAGGCCGTCGCCGCAAAGACCGGCACGCCCGTCGACCAGGCCGGCGTCAACCAGGCGACCCGCGATTCGGTGCGCGCCATCATGATGATCCGCGCCTACCGCGCCCGCGGGCACCTGCACGCCAAGCTCGATCCGCTCGGCATCGCCGCCCCGGTCGAGGACTATCACGAGCTTTCGCCCTCGAACTACGGCTTCGAGGAGAAGGATCTCGACCGCAAGATCTTCATCGACAACGTGCTCGGCCTCGAATACGCGACCGTGCGCGAGATGGTCGAAATCCTCGAGCGCACCTATTGCTCGACCATCGGCGTCGAGTTCATGCACATCTCCAACCCGGAAGAGAAGGGCTGGATCCAGGAGCGCATCGAGGGCCCGGACAAGGGCGTCGACTTCACGCCGGAAGGCAAGAAGGCGATCCTGCAGAAGCTGATCGAGGCGGAAGGTTTCGAGCAGTTCATCGACGTCAAGTACAAGGGCACCAAGCGCTTCGGCCTCGACGGCGGCGAGTCGCTGATCCCGGCGCTCGAGCAGATCATCAAGCGCGGCGGCCAGCTCGGCCTCAAGGAAATCGTGCTCGGCATGGCCCACCGCGGCCGCCTCAACGTCCTGACCAACGTGATGGCGAAGCCCCACCGCGCCGTCTTCCACGAGTTCAAGGGCGGCTCCTACGCGCCGGACGACGTGGAGGGCTCGGGCGACGTGAAGTACCACCTCGGCGCCTCCTCGGACCGCGAGTTCGACGGCAACAAGGTGCACCTGTCGCTGACGGCCAACCCCTCGCATCTCGAAATCGTCAACCCGGTCGTCATGGGCAAGGCCCGCGCCAAGCAGGACCAGATGGCGACCGTCTTCGAGGGCGACATCATCCCGTTGCGCGAGCGCGTCAAGGTCATGCCGCTCCTCCTGCACGGCGATGCGGCCTTCGCGGGCCAGGGCGTCGTCGCCGAGATCCTCGGCCTTTCGGGCCTGCGCGGCCACCGCGTCGCCGGCACCGTGCACGTCATCATCAACAACCAGATCGGCTTCACCACGAACCCGGCCTTCTCGCGCTCCTCGCCCTATCCGTCGGATGTGGCCAAGATGATCGAGGCGCCGATCTTCCATGTGAACGGCGACGATCCGGAGGCGGTGACCTATGCCGCCAAGATCGCCACCGAATTCCGCATGAAGTTCCACAAGCCGGTCGTGCTGGATATCTTCTGCTACCGCCGCTTCGGCCATAACGAAGGCGATGAGCCCGCGTTCACGCAGCCGAAGATGTACAAGGCGATCCGCGCCCACAAGACGGTCGTCAACCTCTACGGCGCCCGCCTCATCGCCGAAGGCCTCATCACCGAGGGCGAGTTCGAGAAGATGCGGGCCGACTGGCGCGCCAACCTCGAACAGGAATTCGAGGCCGGCCAGTCCTACAAGCCGAACAAGGCCGACTGGCTGGACGGCGCATGGTCGGGCCTTCGCGCCGCCGACAACCAGGACGAACAGCGCCGCGGCCGCACCTCCGTGCCGATGAAGCAGCTCAAGGAGATCGGCCGCAAGATCGCGACCATTCCGGAAGGCTTCCACGCCCACAAGACCATCCAGCGGTTCATGGACAACCGCATGCAGATGATCGAGACGGGCGAGGGCATCGACTGGGCGATGGGCGAGGCGCTCGCCTTCGGCACGCTCTGCGTCGAGGGCACGAAGATCCGCCTCTCCGGCCAGGATTGCGAGCGCGGCACCTTCTCGCAGCGCCATACGGTTCTCTACGACCAGGAGACCGAGGAACGCTACATCCCGCTCGCCAACCTCTCGCCGACGCAGGCGCGCTACGAGGTCATCAACTCGATGCTCTCGGAAGAAGCCGTGCTCGGCTTCGAATACGGCTATTCGCTGGCCCGTCCGAACGCGCTCACCCTCTGGGAAGCCCAGTTCGGCGACTTCGCCAACGGTGCGCAGGTCGTCTTCGACCAGTTCATCTCGTCGGGCGAGCGCAAGTGGCTGCGCATGTCGGGCCTCGTCTGCCTCCTGCCGCACGGCTATGAAGGGCAGGGGCCGGAGCACTCCTCCGCACGCCTCGAACGCTTCCTCCAGCTCTGCGCGGAAGACAACATGCAGGTCGCCAACGTCACGACGCCGGCGAACTACTTCCACATCCTGCGCCGCCAGGTGAAGCGCGACTTCCGCAAGCCGCTGATCATGATGACGCCGAAGTCGCTGCTGCGCCACAAGCGGGCGATCTCGTCGCTGTCGGAAATGGCCGGCGAGAGCTCGTTCCACCGCCTGCTGTGGGACGATGCGGAGGTCATCAAGGACGGCCCGATCAAGCTGCAGAAGGACGCCAAGATCCGCCGCGTCGTCATGTGCTCGGGCAAGGTCTACTACGACCTTCTGGAAGAGCGCGAGAAGCGCGGCATCGACGACGTCTACCTCCTGCGCCTGGAACAGCTCTATCCGTTCCCGGCCAAGGCGCTGATCAACGAGCTGTCGCGCTTCCGCAACGCCGAGATGGTCTGGTGCCAGGAAGAGCCCAAGAACATGGGCGCCTGGTCCTTCATCGACCCCTATCTCGAATGGGTGCTGGCGCATATCGACGCCAAGTACCAGCGCGTGCGCTACACCGGCCGTCCGGCCGCCGCCTCGCCGGCGACGGGCCTGATGTCCAAGCACCTCTCGCAGCTTGCCGCCTTCCTCGAGGACGCGCTGGGCGGTTGATCCGCCCGGCCCCATTTCTTCCCACGCAAAGACACGAACGAACGGAACTCAACTCATGGCTACCGAAATCCGCGTCCCGACCTTGGGCGAATCCGTCAGCGAAGCGACCGTCGGCACCTGGTTCAAGAAGGTCGGCGACACCGTGAAGGCCGACGAGCCGCTCTGTGAGCTCGAAACCGACAAGGTGACGATCGAAGTGCCGGCCCCGGCCTCCGGCGTCCTGTCGGAAATCACCGCCGCCGCCGGCGAGACGGTCGAGCCGGGCGGCCTGCTCGGCCAGATCGCGGAAGGCGCGTCCGCCGGCGCCGCCGCTCCGGCCGCTGCCGCGAAGGCCGAAAAGCCCGCTGCCGCGCCTGCCGCCGAAGCCAAGCCCGCCGCTGCCGGCGCCTCTTCCATGCCGCCGGCCCCGGCCGCCGCCAAGCTGCTCGCCGAGAACAACCTGTCGGCCGGCGACGTCGACGGTTCCGGCAAGCGCGGGCAGGTGCTGAAGGGTGACGTCATCGCCGCCGTCGCCAAGGGCATCACGGCTGCATCTGCCGCCGCAGAGCCCGTCAAGGCTGCCGCCCGCCCGGCCTCCTCGCAGGCCGATGCGCCGCGCGAGGAACGCGTGAAGATGACGCGCCTGCGCCAGACCATCGCCAAGCGCCTCAAGGACGCGCAGAACACCGCTGCCATGCTCACCACCTACAACGAGGTGGACATGTCGGCCGTGATGGACCTGCGCGCCCGCTACAAGGACCTCTTCGAGAAGAAGCACGGCGTCAAGCTCGGCTTCATGGGCTTCTTTACCAAGGCCGTCACGCACGCGCTGAAGGAAATCCCGGCCGTCAACGCCGAGATCGACGGCACCGACATCGTCTACAAGAACTATTGCCACATCGGCGTCGCCGTCGGCACGGACAAGGGCCTTGTCGTTCCGGTCGTTCGCGATGCCGACCAGATGTCGATCGCCGAGATCGAGAAGGACATCGGCCGCCTCGGCAAGCTGGCGCGCGACGGCGCGCTGTCCATGGCCGACATGCAGGGCGGCACGTTCACCATCTCGAACGGCGGCGTCTACGGCTCGCTGATGTCCTCGCCGATCCTCAACGCGCCGCAGTCGGGCATCCTCGGCATGCACAAGATCCAGGAACGCCCGGTCGTCGTCGGCGGGCAGATCGTCATCCGCCCGATGATGTATCTGGCGCTGTCCTACGATCACCGCATGGTGGACGGCAAGGAAGCCGTGACCTTCCTCGTGCGCGTCAAGGAAAGCCTTGAAGATCCGGAACGCCTCGTTCTCGATCTCTAAGAGGAGACCGCCATGGACGCAGCACCCGCACCTTTCCTGCTTGCGCTCGTCGGCTGGAGCGTCGTGCTGCTCTTCGTCCATGTCATGCTGCAGGGCATGGCTGCGACACGCGAACTCGGATCGGCATGGAATGCCGGTCCGCGGGACGACGGGCGGCGCCCGCAGGGTGTCCTTGCCGGCCGCGCCGCGCGGGCGTCCGCGAATTTCCGCGAGACCTATCCCGCCTTCGTCGCGCTGGCGCTCGCCCTCGTCCTTGCCGGCAGGGCGGAAGGCCTCGGGACCATCGGTGCCGGGGTCTGGCTTGCCTGCCGCATCGTCTATATCCCGCTCTATCTTGCCGGCATCCCCTATATCCGCTCCGTCGTCTGGCTGGGTTCGGCCATCGGCCTTGCGGTGATGTTCGTCGCCCTCGTGTTCTGATCGTGCGCCGCGCGGGCGCGGCGGGAGGAAACATGCATCCCTATCTCTTCGAACTGGCTTCCCTGATGGCGATCTTCGCCTTCGCCATCGTCTCGCCCGGCGCGGACCTTGCCATGGTGATGCGCCAGTCGCTGGTGCAGGGCCGGCGGGCGGCCATCATCACCTCCTTCGGCGTCGGCACCTCGCTGATGTTCCACGTCACCTACACGATCCTCGGCCTCGGCCTCATCATTTCCCAGTCGATCTACCTCTTCAACATCGTGAAATGGTGCGGCGTCGCCTACCTCGTCTATATCGGCATCAAGGCGCTGCGCGCCGGCAAGACCGACCTTTCCCTCGAAGCGGTGAAGGGCAATGAGGACGGCAAGGGCGAGCAGTCGGCCCTGCGGGCCTTCGGCCTCGGCTTCCTCGCCAATGCGCTGAACCCCAAGGCGGTCTTCTTCTTCCTGTCGATCTTCTCGACGGTCGTCAGCGCCGGGACGCCCATCGCCGTCAAGTTCGGCTACGGCCTCGTCATGGCAACCTGCCTCATCGCGTGGTTCGTCGGCGTGTCGCTGTTCATGACGACGCCGAAGATGCGGGCCGCCTTCTCGCGCATGAGCCAGTGGATCGACCGGACGAGCGGCCTCGTCTTCATCGCGCTCGGCATCAAGCTCGCCACGGAAAAGGCCCACTGAGCGATGCGCCTCGCCCTCGTCCTTGCCGGATTGCTTGCCGCCGGAGCCGCGTCTGCGGCCGAGTGCCGGCAGGACCGCGCGGTCTATGTGGACCGCGACGGGGGCTATGAGCTGACCTTCGAGCCCGTCGGCTCCGAGGCGGCGGCGGTAAGCCATCATTTCAAGATGAAGGTGCTTTCCGGCGGCACGGTGCTCGACGGCATCGTCATGCCGGGCGATCCGGCGCGCTCCAACGGCATGGTCATGCACGATTGCCCGGAGGGCGACGTCACCGGCGAGGACATCGCCGCCTGCACCGTCTGGGAGGGCGTCATCTACGCGCTCGGCGGGGCGGGCGATGCGGATCTCCTGCCCGAGGAGAGCGCCACGGCCGCCGAAACCCTGTTGCTTGCCGGCTTCGGCCCGTCGCTGCGCTATTCCGCGCTGTGGGATGCGGGCAAGGCGCGCGCGGTCCCCTCGGATGTCTTCAAACGGAAAGGATGTTCGGCATGAGCGAAGCACCCGTTCTTCTCGTGACCGGCGGCAGCCGCGGCATCGGCGCGAGCGTCTGCCGGCTGGCGGGCGCGGCCGGCTGGCAGGTCGCGGTGAACTATGCGTCCAACCTCGATGCCGCGGAGGCCGTCGTCGCCGATATCCGTGCGCTCGGCGGCTCGGCGGTCGCCGTTCAGGGCGATGTCGGCACCGAGCTTGGCCTCGCCTCGATCTTCTCGGCCGTCGACGGCACGTTCGGCCGGCTCGACGGCCTCGTCAACAATGCCGGCATCGTGGCAATGCCGCAGCGCGTCGACGAGATGTCCGCCGAACGGCTGGAGCGCATGTTCGCCGTCAATGTCATGGGCTCGATCCGCTGTGCGCAGGAGGCGGTGCGCCGCATGTCGACCCGCCACGGCGGACGGGGCGGTGCCATCGTCAATCTCTCATCGATGGCGGCGCTCCTCGGTGCCGCCGGCCAGTATGTCGATTATGCCGCGAGCAAGGGGGCCATCGAGAGCTTTACGATCGGCCTTGCCCGCGAGGTTGCGGCGGAAGGCATCCGCGTGAACCTCGTGCGCCCCGGCATCATCGACACCGACATTCACGCTTCCGGCGGCCTGCCGGACCGGGCACGCGAGATGACCGCGCTCATCCCGATGCAGCGGCCGGGCACGGCCGACGAAGTCGCCCAATCCATTCTCTATCTTCTCTCCGATGCGGCATCCTATGTGACGGGTGCCGCCCTCAACGTAAGCGGCGGCCGCTAGGCGCCCGCGCAGGAAGGACTTGTCATGGCATATGATCTCATCGTTATCGGTTCCGGCCCCGGCGGCTATGTCTGCGCCATCAAGGCTGCCCAGCTCGGCCTCAAGGTCGCGGTCGTCGAAAAGCGCGCCACCTACGGCGGCACCTGCCTCAATGTCGGCTGCATCCCCTCCAAGGCGCTGCTGCATGCCTCGGAGACCTACAGCCACGCCGCCCACGGCATGGAAGCGCTCGGCATCGAGGGCGTGAAGCCCACGCTGAACCTGCCGAAGATGATGGCGCACAAGGATGCGACGGTGAAGTCGAACGTCGACGGCGTCGCCTTCCTCTTCAAGAAGAACAAGATCGACGGCATCCAGGGCACCGGCAAGGTGCTCGGCGCCGGGAAGGTCTCCGTCACCAGCGACAAGGGCGAGGAACAGGTCCTCGAAACGAAGAATATCGTCATCGCCACGGGCTCGGACGTCGCCGGCATTCCGGGCGTTCCGGTCGAGATCGACGAGAAGGTCATCGTCTCCTCGACGGGCGGCATCGCGCTCGACAAGGTGCCGGGCCATCTGGTCGTCGTCGGCGGTGGCGTGATCGGCCTGGAGCTCGGCTCGGTCTGGGCGCGCCTCGGCGCCAAGGTCACGGTCGTCGAATATCTCGACGCCATCCTCGGCGGCATGGACGGCGAGGTCTCCAAGCAGTTCCAGCGCATGCTCGCCAAGCAGGGCATGGACTTCAAGCTCGGCGCCAAGGTGACGGGCGTGGAAAAGTCCGGTTCCGGCGCCAAGGTGACCTTCGAGCCCGTCAAGGGCGGCGAGGCCACCACCATCGACGCCGACGTCGTGCTGATCGCGACGGGCCGCAAGCCCTATACCGAAGGCCTCGGCCTCAAGGAAGCGGGCGTCGCGCTCGACAATCGCGGCCGCGTCGAGATCGACAACCATTTCCAGACCAGCGTTCCCGGCATCTATGCCATCGGCGACGTGGTGCGCGGCCCGATGCTCGCCCACAAGGCCGAGGACGAGGGTGTCGCCGTCGCCGAGATCCTCGCCGGCCAGGCCGGCCATGTGAACTATGACGTCATTCCGGGCGTCGTCTACACCCAGCCGGAAGTCGCCTCCGTCGGCAAGACGGAAGAGGAGCTGAAGGCCGCGGGCATCGCCTACAAGGTCGGCAAGTTCCCCTTCACCGCCAACGGCCGCGCCCGCGCCATGCTGGCCACGGACGGCTTCGTCAAGGTGCTGGCCGACAAGGACACGGACCGCGTGCTCGGCGTTCACATCGTCGGCTTCGGCGCCGGCGAGATGATCCACGAGGCGGCTGTGCTGATGGAATTCGGCGGTTCCTCCGAAGACCTCGGCCGCACCTGCCACGCCCACCCGACCATGTCGGAAGCCGTCAAGGAAGCAGCGCTGGCCACCTTCGCCAAGCCGATCCATATGTGACCGGCTGACGAAGCCGCAGGCATTGAACGGGCAGGGCCGCGGAGGATTTCCTTCGCGGCCCTTCCGCATTTCTGGCATTGATCAATCTGCACGGGGTCAAGCCAGCGCCATGTTGTCGCGGCCCGGCTATTTGCAGCCGATGCGACAACCGGACATCTGTCGTCGCTCGTCGAACCGGAGCAGCATGGAGGCCTGCAAGGAGGTTTTCATGTCGCCGGTGTCGAGACCCGTTTTCCTGCCCCATCCGCTTCTCCCGGCCGCCGACTGGGCGGATCGCTTCACGCTGGGCCTGCCCGTCGACGGCCTGACGGCGCGGGATGCGGCGCGGCTGGCGCTGGAATATCCGCCGGGCTGGGTGCGCAGGCTGATGGCGCTGCGCAATGCGCTGGTGGCGCCCCTCGGGCTGAAGGGTGCGGCAAAGGAGGTGAAGACGTCGGAGGCGGAGATCGGCGGCTTTCCGGTGGTCAGCGCCAGCGACGACCGGGTGGTGCTCGGCTTCGACGACCGGCATCTCGATTTCCGCATCGTCATCGACGTGATGGCCGACCGGCCTTCCGGCCAGACTCTCAGCGTGATGACGCTCGTCCACCGCAACAACCTTCTCGGCCGGCTCTATCTTGCGGCGGTCCTGCCGTTCCACAAGCTGATCGTGCGCCGGATGCTGTCGGGGATCGGGCGCCGGGTCGTCAGTTCACGGCGGTGACCGTGAAGCCTTCCTTGCGCAGCAGCTCCACCACGCCCTCCGGCCCCGGCAGGTGCAGCGCGCCGACGGCCATGAAGACGTTGCCGCCATCGAGGATCGGCGCCGCGCGGGTCGCCATGACATGGTTGCGGTCGACGATGATGCGCTGCTCGAAATCGGCATAGGCCTTGGCGTCCTCGTCCGTCTCGGGGCTGACCGCGCGCGTCATCGGCATGATCATGCCCGTGTCGCCGGCAAGGTAGAGCTGGCTCATCGTCTCGATGACGTCCTCCAGCGTATCGCCGAGCTCCACCGTCTGCACGAGGCCGTGGATCTGCGGCTCCAGCGGCAGGGAATCGAGGGCGGAGATCTGTTCGAGGAGCGTTTCGAGGCCCTTCAGGCTCTTGCCTTCGGCGAGCGCGTCCTTCGCGAGGCGCTGGTCGAGGAAGGCGGCGCCGGCCGTCTTGCGGGTGATCTCGCAGGCCGGAAGCGCCACGAAGCTGGCGATCATCCACGGCTTCATGCGGGCGACGGCGGCAAGCGACAGGCCGCGGCCCTTGAGTCCCTCGGTCAGTTTCTCCGTGTCTTCCTTGTCGAGGAAATCGGTGATGGACTTGCCGTCCGCGAACATGGTGAGGTCCGGGCGGGCCATGATCGCCGCGCCGGCCTTCTTCTCGTCGGCGATCTCGTCGGATTCGACGACGACGGTGGCGGCATCGGCATAGGCCTTGCGGGCGGCCTCGGGCATGGCGAGCACGCGCGGATCCGTCACATGCATGGTGCCGAGCAGGAAGGAAGCGGGCTTGCCGTCCTTCTCGATCTTCCAGAAGATGTTCCTGCCGTTCGGCACGGCGTCGGCCTCCGCGCGCAGCTTCGTAAAGGCGGCGGGGTCGTCCCTTTCCAGCTTCGTCAGCAGGTTGTCGCCGCCGCAGGCCGCCGGTTCCCCGGCATGGGCCGGCGAAAGGGCGGCGAGCACGAGGAGGAAGGAGAGCGCGAGCGCGATGTGGAGCGCGGCAAGGAGCCGGAGGCCGGCATCGGCCAGCCGGTCGGCAAGCGCCAGCCGGCTCGTGTGAAGAAGGACTGTCATGGTCGAACTTTCTGCATTTTCGCCGGACCCTAGCCTTCCGATCCTCATAATCCCTTAACGCCTCACGGGCGCGCCCCTGATGTCTCAGGCGCGCGGATGGGCACGGTCGTAGATTTCCAGCAGCCGGGCGGAATCGACGCCGGTATAGACCTGCGTGGTGGAAAGGCTGGCATGGCCGAGCAGTTCCTGGATGGTGCGCAGGTCCCCGCCGCCGGCCAGTAGGTGCGTGGCGAAGGAGTGGCGCAGCGCATGGGGCGTGGCGCTGTCCGGCAGGCCGAGTGCGCCGCGCAGCTTCTGCATCTCGCGCTGGATGATGGCGGGTTGCAGCGGTCCGCCGCGCGCGCCGCGGAAGAGCGGCCTGTCGCCGGAAAGCGGGAAGGGGCAGATCTCGATATAATCCTCGACGCCGGCGCGGGCCGGGGCGATCAGCGGCACGATGCGGGTCTTGCCGCCCTTGCCGGCGATGCGCAGCGATGCCGGGCCGCCGGCAAAGTCGGCAGGCGTCAGCGACAGCGCCTCGGAGATGCGCAGGCCGCAGCCGTAGAGGAGGGCGAGGACTGCGGCATTGCGCACCCGGATCCAGGGTTCCTCGGCCAGTTGCTCGTGCGCGTCGACGACGGCGATGGCCTGCCGGTCGGAGAGCGGCTTCGGCAGCGATTTCGGCTGTTTTGGCGAGCGCACGGCCGAAGCGCCGGCCGCATTGGCAAGGCCTTTGCGCTCCAGATGGCGCAGGAACGAGCGCAGGCCCGCAAGGCCGCGGCCGAGCGTGCGCGGGCCCGCCCCGTCGCGGCGGCGGGCGGCGAGGAAGCCGCGCAGGTCTGACGGACGCAGGTCCCCGATGTCCCTGAGGCGGGCGGGGGCGGCGAGGTGCTGCGTCAGGAAGGCGAGGAACTGGCGCGTGTCGCGCTCGTAGGCCTCCAGCGTATTGCCGGAAAGACGCCGCTCATCGCAAAGCGCGTCCAGCCAGGCCTGCCGCTCGGCGAGAAGCGTCGGATCGGCGATGATGAGAAGCTCGGTCATGCAGAGAGGATCGGCGATTTGCGTTAACGTTGGCTTCACGGGCCGGCCGGGGCGCTTATATAGAGCGTCGTCGCCATCAATCATCCGGGTCTGCCCATGCTGCTGCGGTCCATGTCCGCCGAAAACTACCGCTCGCTGCGCGCCATCCGCATGGATCTCGGGCGGGTGAACCTCTTCGTCGGCGAGAACGGGGCGGGCAAGTCCAACCTCTACCGCTCGCTGCAACTGGTGCAGGCCGCCGTGCGCGGCACGTTCGCCCATGAGATCGCCGCCGAGGGTGGCATGGCCTCGGCGCTGTGGACCGGCAAGAGGCGGCCGAACGAGCCGGTGCGCATCCGGCTGGAAGCCGAGCTCATGGACGAGGAGCGGGCGATCACCTTCCGCTACCGGATCGAGGCGGGGCTGCGTCCGCCGGCCGCCGCAGGCTTTGCCTTCGAGCCACAGGTGAAGGCGGAGGAACTGACGATCGAGACGGGACGCCGGCCTGTGACGGTGATGAAGCGGGCGGGGCCCGGCATTTCGGTGCGTAACGAGAGCGGGCGCATGGCCGAGCATCCCGAACAGGCGCTGACCTCGGAGACGGCCATCGCGCTCATCGGCGATGCCGGGTACTATCCGGAAGTGGGCACCTTCCGCCGCGCGGTCTCGCAATGGCGCTTCTTCCATGGCTTCCGCTCCGACAGGGATTCGGCATTGCGCCAGCCGTGCCTTGCCGTCACCGCGCCGCTGCTCGACGAGGACGGGGCGAACATGGCGGCGGTCTTCGCGACGCTCGCCACCACCCGGCAGGACACGGTGGACCTCGACCGCGCCGTGGCCGAGGCGTTCGGCGGCGCGCGGCTGACCATCCCCGAGCCGGAGGAATTCGCCTCCTACGGGCTCGTCTTCCCGCAGTTTCCCAAGCGGGTCTTCCAGCCGCGCGAGCTCTCCGACGGGCAGATCCGGTTCCTGGCGCTCGCCGCCGCGCTCCTTTCCTACCGCACGCCGCCGCTGATCGCGCTCAACGAGCCGGAGGCGAGCCTGCACCCGGACATGCTGCCGCCGCTCGCCGGCATGATCGCGCGGGCCGCCGGGACGAGCCAGCTGTGGATCGTCACCCATTCGGAGCGGCTGGCGCGGGAGATCGAGGCGCGCTGCGGCGTCCGCGCAAAACGCGTCATCCGCAACGACGGCGCGACCTGGATCGAAGGGATGCGGCTGACCGGCGAAATGGAAGACGAGGACGAATGAACATGTTTGCGGTTTTCTTCGCGCATGGCCGGAGGCATCTTCGCGGGCGATGAGCAGCGATTCGACCGACCTTTTCGGGGAGAAGCTTTTTCCGCGCACCGTGCCCGTCCTGGTGCCGGTGCCGACGCCCGTTGCCTATTCCTATTCCGTGCCGGAGGGCATGGCGGTCGAGCCGGGCTCCATCGTCAAGGTGCCGCTCGGGCCGCGGCTGGTGGCGGGTGTCGTCTGGGACGGCGCGGACGACGGCAAGGTCGATCCGAAGAAGCTGCGCCCCATCGAGAAGGTCTTCGACTGCCCGCCGCTCTCGAAGGAGATGCGCGATTTCATCGACTGGGTCGCCGCCTATACGCTGACGCCGCCCGGCCTCGTCGCGCGCATGGCGCTGCGCGCGCCGGCCGCCTTCGATCCCGAGCCGATGATCGAGGGGCTGCGGTTCACCGGCCACCGGCCGGAGCGGCTGACGGGCGCGCGCGAACGGGTGCTGGAGCTGGTCGAGGACGGCGTGCCGTGGACGCGGTCGGGCCTCGCGCACGCCTCGGGCAGCTCGGCGAGCGTGATCGACGGGCTGGTGAAGCAGGGTTCGTTCGAGACGGTCTTCCTGCCGCCGCCGCCGGTCGTCGCCGCGCCCGATCCCGACTATGTCGCGCCGCGGCTGGAAGGGCCGCAGACGGAGAGCGCGGCGGCTCTCGTCGAGAGCGTGCAGAAGGGGGAATTCTCCGTCTCGCTGATCGACGGCATCACCGGCTCGGGCAAGACGGAGGTCTATTTCGAGGCCATTGCCGAGACGCTGCGGCGGGGAAAGCAGGTGCTGATCCTCCTGCCTGAAATCGCGCTGACGGCGAGCTTCCTCGAACGCTTCCAGGACCGTTTCGGCGCCAAGCCCGCCGAATGGCATTCCGACCTCGCCCCGCGCATCCGCGAGAAGGTCTGGCGGCAGGTGACGACGGGGGACGTGCGGGTCGTCGCCGGCGCGCGCTCGGCGCTGTTCCTGCCCTTCGAGGACCTCGGCCTCGTCATCGTCGACGAGGAACATGACCCTGCCTACAAGCAGGAGGACCGCGTCTTCTACAATGCGCGCGACATGGCGGTGGTCAGGGCGCGCATCGGCGATTTCCCGGCCGTGCTCGTTTCGGCGACGCCGTCGGTCGAAAGCCGGGTCAACAGCGATGTCGGGCGCTATCGCAAGCTGCACCTGCCGACGCGCTACGGCGACGCCGCCCTGCCCGACCTTCACCTTGTCGACATGCGCCGCCATCCGCCGGCGCGCGGCGGCTTCCTCTCGCCGATCCTCCTGCGCGGCATCCAGCGCACCATCGAGAAAGAGGAGCAGGCGCTGCTCTTCCTCAACCGGCGGGGCTATGCGCCGCTGACACTCTGCCGGGTCTGCGGCCACCGCTTCCAGTGCCCGCAATGCTCGAGCTGGCTGGTGGAGCATCGCTTCCGCGGGCAGATCCAGTGCCACCATTGCGGCTATGCCGAGCGCACGCCGGAAGCCTGCCCGGAATGCGGCACCTTCGACCATCTCGCCGCCTGCGGGCCGGGGGTGGAGCGCATCGCTGAGGAGGTGGAGCGGCATTTCCCGGAGGCGCGCACCATCGTGCTCTCCTCAGACCTCATGGGCGTCAAGCGTCTCCGGCTGGAACTGGAGGCCATCGCGCGGGGCGAGGCGGATATCGTCATCGGCACGCAGCTCGTCGCCAAGGGGCACAACTTCCCCCTGATGTCGCTGGTCGGCGTGGTGGATGCGGACCTCGGCCTTTCCAACGGCGATCCGCGCGCGGCCGAGCGCACCTTCCAGCTCCTCTCGCAGGTGACGGGCCGCGCCGGGCGCTCGGGCCTCAAGAGCCACGGCCTCATCCAGACCTACCAGCCGGGCCATCCGGTCATGCAGGCCATCGTCTCGGGCGATGCTGAGGCCTTCTACGACCGGGAGATCGGCGAGCGGGAGAAGGCGCTGCTGCCGCCGTTCGGCCGGCTCGCCTCGGTCATCGTGTCGGCCGACAGCCGGGGCGAGGCGGAAGGACATGCGCGCGGGCTCAGGCAGGCCGCCCCTCAGGTCTCCGGCATCTCGATCCTCGGGCCGGCGGAGGCGCCGCTGGCGCTCGTGCGCGGGCGCCACCGCTTCCGCCTGCTCGTCCACGGGCGGCGGGGCAGCGACATGCAGGCCTTCCTGCGCGCCATGCTGGCGAACGGGCCGAAGGAGCGCGCCTCGCTGCAGGTGCAGCTCGACATCGACCCGCAGAGCTTCCTGTGACGCGCAGGGTTAACAAAGAGTTGTGCGAAGTCGGCCGGCACGCTTTAGCGTGCGGCATGGCTGTGCGATAGAACGGCAGGGGCGGACGGAAGAGGCGTCGAGATGGAATTCTACATTCCCACCGAAACGGGCGAGCTTGCCGCCTTCTGCGCGGCCATCGCCACCGGGCTTTTCGGCCTCTTCGCCCTCTTCGCGCCGGGCATGGCGCTGAAGCTGGCGGGCCTCCAGGCGCGGGAGGGCAGCCGCGAGGGTTTCGCCTTCGTCCGTTCGGCCGGCGGCTTTTATGCGGGGCTTGCCATCGTCGCGCTGATGATGGCGCAGGACTGGATCTACATGGCCATCGGCGGCGGTTTCGCGCTCGCCGCCTTCGGGCGCATCCTCTCTCTGATGTCGGACCGTTCCTTCACCGTGAAGAACCTCCTGGTGCTCTTCGCGCAGGTGCTCCTCGGCGGGCTTCCGCTCGCCTATGTCTTCGGCTTTTTCTGAGGATCGGGGCGTTTTCCGCCCGCCGGGAACAAAACAGAGTGCGCGCAGTCAACTTTTGCCGCGACTGTGGCCGACTTATGGCGCATTCCTGCGCCGCGCGTGTTGCGAGTCCGGGTTTCGTATGCTAGACGAACCGCGAAATTCAGGAAAAGCGGGCGAAAATCCTGTGGGAACTGAAGATTACCGCAACGATTTCAGAATGTTAGGACTGTAGCTCTGCTGCCGCCCGGCGCTCTGGATGAAAAGAAGAGAAACTTGTGCCCGTGGCAGACACATCCCAGCTCGTTTCCGGTGTTGCAGAAAGATACGCGTCCTCGCTTTTCGACCTCGCTCAGGAAGCCGGTTCGGCTGCCGGTGTCGGTGCCGATCTCGACCGTTTCCAGGCCCTGATCGATGAGAGCGCCGACCTGAAGCGGCTGATCGCCAGCCCCGTCTTCTCCGCCGAAGATCAGACCAAGGCCATTGCCGCCGTTGCGGCCAAGGCCGGCATCACGGGTCTCGTGGCAAACTTCCTCAAGGTCGTCGCGTCAAATCGTCGCCTCTTCGCCGTTCCCGGCATGATCAAGGCATACCGCACCATTGCGGCCCGTGCCCGCGGCGAGATCACGGCCGACGTCACCTCGGCCCATGCGCTGACCGCAGCGCAGGAAAAAGAATTGAAGGCGGCGCTGAAAGGCGTCACCGGCAAAGACGTGGCGATCGCCGTCACCGTCGACCCGTCCATTCTCGGTGGTCTGATCGTCAAGGTGGGATCGCGCCAGATCGACACGTCCCTTCGCACCAAACTCTCTACTCTTAAGCTTGCACTGAAAGAGGTCGGCTGATGGATATCCGCGCCGCGGAAATTTCCGCAATTCTCAAAGATCAGATCAAAAACTTCGGCAAAGAGGCGGAAGTCTCGGAAGTCGGCCAGGTGCTTTCCGTCGGTGACGGCATCGCCCGCGTTTACGGCCTCGACAACGTCCAGGCCGGCGAAATGGTGGAATTCCCCGGCGGCGTCCGCGGCATGGCGCTGAACCTGGAAAGCGACAACGTCGGCGTCGTTATCTTCGGTTCGGACCGTGACATCAAGGAAGGCGACACCGTCAAGCGGACCGGCGCCATCGTGGACGTCCCGGTCGGCCCGGAACTGCTCGGCCGCGTCGTCGACGCGCTCGGCAACCCGATCGACGGCAAGGGCCCGATCAATGCCAAGCAGCGCGCCCGCGTCGACGTCAAGGCGCCCGGCATCATCCCGCGCAAGTCGGTGCATGAGCCGATGTCGACCGGCCTCAAGGCCATCGACGCTCTCATCCCGGTCGGCCGCGGCCAGCGCGAGCTCGTCATCGGCGACCGCCAGACCGGCAAGACCGCCATCATCCTCGACACGATCCTGAACCAGAAGGCGATCCACGACAACGGCCCGGACGGCGACAAGCTGTACTGCGTCTACGTCGCCATCGGCCAGAAGCGTTCGACCGTCGCCCAGTTCGTGAAGGTCCTCGAAGAGCGCGGCGCTCTGCAGTACTCGATCATCGTTGCCGCAACGGCCTCCGACCCGGCGCCGATGCAGTACCTCGCTCCCTTCGCCGGCTGCGCGATGGGCGAATACTTCCGCGACAACGGCAAGCATGCCCTCATCGGCTACGACGACCTTTCCAAGCAGGCCGTCTCCTACCGCCAGATGTCGCTGCTGCTGCGCCGCCCGCCGGGCCGCGAAGCCTATCCGGGCGACGTCTTCTACCTGCATTCGCGTCTCCTCGAGCGCGCTGCAAAGCTCAACGACGAAATGGGCGCCGGCTCGCTGACGGCCCTGCCGGTCATCGAAACCCAGGGCAACGACGTTTCGGCGTTCATCCCGACCAACGTGATCTCGATCACCGACGGCCAGATCTTCCTTGAAACGGACCTGTTCTACCAGGGCATCCGCCCGGCCGTGAACGTCGGCCTGTCGGTTTCCCGCGTCGGCTCGTCGGCCCAGATCAAGGCGATGAAGCAGGTTGCCGGCTCGATCAAGGGCGAGCTTGCCCAGTACCGCGAAATGGCGGCCTTCGCCCAGTTCGGCTCGGACCTCGATGCCGCCACGCAGCGCCTGCTCAACCGCGGCGCACGCCTGACCGAGCTCCTCAAGCAGCCGCAGTTCTCGCCGCTGAAGACGGAAGAGCAGGTCGTCGTGATCTTCGCCGGCGTCAACGGCTACCTCGACAAGCTGCCGGTCGGCGATGTCGGCAAGTTCGAGCAGGGCCTGCTCGGCTACATGCGCACCGAAGGCAAGGCGATCCTCGACACGATCCGCACCGAAAAGGCGATCAGCGACGACACCAAGGGCAAGATCAAGGCTGCCCTCGACACCTTCGCCAAGACCTTCGGCTGAGCCGACGGTTCAAGCCCTGCGCGCTAACGGCGCGCAGGCGCCCCGAACTTTGGATTTGACGCATGATCCCTCCGGATCGTGTTACAGGACGGAAAACGGATGCCTTCACTTAAGGATCTGAAAAACCGGATCGCCTCCGTCAAGGCGACGCAGAAGATCACCAAGGCGATGAAGATGGTCGCCGCGGCGAAGCTTCGGCGCGCCCAGGAAGCGGCCGAGGCCGCCCGGCCCTATTCGCAGCGCATGAGCGCCGTTCTCGCCAACATCGCCCAGGCCGTTGGCCAGGACGATTCGGCGCCGCGCCTGATGACCGGCACCGGCAGGGATCAGGTTCACCTGCTCGTCGTCTGCACGGCAGAGCGCGGCCTTTGCGGCGGCTTCAACTCGCAGATCGCCCGCCTTGCGCGTGACCACACCCGCAAGCTGCTCGCCAGCGGCAAGACGGTCAAGATCATGTGCGTGGGCAAGAAGGGCTTCGATATCCTGCGGCGCGAATTCGCCTCGCTGATCATCGACCGCGTCGACCTGCGCGAAGTCAAGCGCATCGGCTTTTCGAACGCGGACCAGATCGGCCGCAAGGTCATCGGCCTCTTCGAGAAGGGCGAGTTCGACGTCTGCACGCTGTTCTATTCCGAGTTCAAGTCGGTCATCGCGCAGATCCCGACCGCGCTCCAGCTCGTTCCGGCATCCGCTCCCGCGGCCGTTGCCGACACGACCGGCGCCACGGCGATCTACGATTACGAGCCGGACGCCAGCGCGATCCTCGGCGACCTCATTCCGCGCAACATTTCGGTGCAGATCTTCCGGGCCCTGCTCGAGAACGTCGCCGGCGAAATGGGTGCCAAGATGAGCGCCATGGACAACGCGACCCGCAATGCCGGTGAGATGATCAACAAGCTGACGCTCAACTACAACCGTCAGCGCCAGGCTCAGATCACCAAGGAACTCATCGAAATCATCTCGGGCGCTGAAGCGCTCTAAGGACCAGGACAAAGAGGGTAAGAGACATGGCTAAGGCAGCTACCCCGAAGGAAACCGCCGCAGTGGAAAAGAAGCCGGCTGCGCGCAAGCCGGCAGCGAAGACCGCTGCTGCAACCAAGGCGGCGGCTCCGGTCGCAGCCGGCGCGACGGGTCGCGTTACCCAGGTTATCGGCGCCGTCGTCGACGTCGCGTTCGAAGGCAACCTGCCGCTCATCCTGAACGCGCTGGAAACCGACAACAACGGCAACCGCCTCGTTCTCGAAGTCGCCCAGCACCTCGGTGAGAACACCGTCCGCACGATCGCCATGGACTCGACCGAAGGTCTCGTCCGCGGCCAGCCGGTCGTCGACACCGGCGCCCCGATCTCCGTTCCGGTCGGCGACGAGACGCTCGGTCGCATCATGAATGTCATCGGCGAGCCCGTCGACGAAGCCGGCCCGCTGGTCACCAAGTCCAAGCGCGCCATCCACCAGGAAGCCCCGGCCTACGTCGAGCAGTCCACGGAAGCGCAGATCCTCGTCACCGGCATCAAGGTCGTCGACCTTCTCGCCCCTTACGCAAAGGGCGGCAAGATCGGCCTCTTCGGCGGCGCCGGCGTCGGCAAGACCGTTCTCATCATGGAACTGATCAACAACGTCGCCAAGGCGCACGGTGGTTACTCGGTGTTCGCGGGCGTCGGTGAACGCACCCGCGAAGGCAACGACCTTTACCACGAAATGATCGAATCGGGCGTGAACAAGCTCGGCGGCGGCGAAGGCTCCAAGGCCGCCCTCGTTTACGGCCAGATGAACGAACCGCCGGGCGCCCGCGCCCGCGTCGCCCTGACGGGCCTGACCGTCGCCGAAGACTTCCGCGACAAGGGCCAGGACGTTCTGTTCTTCGTTGACAACATCTTCCGCTTCACGCAGGCCGGCTCCGAAGTGTCCGCACTTCTCGGCCGTATCCCGTCGGCCGTGGGCTACCAGCCGACGCTCGCCACCGACATGGGCCAGATGCAGGAACGCATCACGACGACGACCAAGGGCTCGATCACCTCGGTCCAGGCCATCTACGTTCCCGCCGACGACTTGACCGACCCCGCGCCGGCAACCTCGTTCGCCCACCTCGACGCCACGACCGTTCTGTCGCGCTCGATCGCCGAAAAGGGCATCTACCCGGCCGTCGACCCGCTCGACTCGACCTCGCGCATGCTCGACCCGATGGTTGTCGGCGAAGAGCACTACGAAGTCGCCCGTAAGGTCCAGACGACCCTGCAGCGCTACAAGGCTCTCCAGGACATCATCGCGATCCTCGGCATGGACGAACTGTCGGAAGACGACAAGCTGGCCGTTGCCCGCGCCCGCAAGATCGAGCGCTTCCTGTCCCAGCCGTTCTTCGTGGCCGAAGTCTTCACCGGCTCGCCGGGCAAGCTCGTCGCCCTCGAAGACACGATCAAGGGCTTCAAGGGCCTCGTCAACGGCGAGTACGACCACCTTCCGGAAGCCGCCTTCTACATGGTCGGCTCCATGGAAGAAGCCGTCGAGAAGGCCAAGAAGCTGGCTGCCGAAGCCGCGTGATGAATCCGGGCGCCCGATGAGGGCGCCCGTTCCTGCCGGACGACATCAGAAGAAGTGAATGGTCATGGCCGACAATTTCAACTTTGAACTCGTTTCCCCCGAGCGCCTGCTGGTTTCCGGCAGCGTCAGCGAAGTCGTCATTCCGGCGACCGAGGGCGAAATGACCGTCATGGCCAACCATGCGCCGACCATGACGACGATTAAGCCGGGCATCGTCACCGTGAAGTTCGCGGATGGCAAGAAGGACCGCTATGTGGTCTTCGGCGGTTTTGCCGACATCGTCCCGACCGGCTGCACGCTGCTCGCCGAATCGGCCGTCCATGTCGACGAATTCAACCGTGACGACATTGCCCGCCGCGTCGAGGCCGCCCGCGCCGACCTGTCGACGGCAACGTCCGACGAGCAGAAGTTCGGCATCGAGACCTATCTTTCGCAGCTCACCACGCTGCAGGGCGCGATCCTGCCGGCCTGACCGGCAAGCGATAGCCCCACATCGAACCCGCCTTCCGGCGGGTTTTTTGTTGCCCTGCGCATCGTGCGGAAGGCTTCCTTTACCTTCCCGGCAGGAACCCGCCCGGCAAGACACGGCTGGATTGCGGGATTTGCCGTTTCTTTACGGCGCGGATAGAAGGTAGTCCCATCCGCCCCATATCGGGCACGCCGGCCTATCAGCATCAGGACCAGGAATTGATGAGCAGCAAGATCGTACCCGTAATCATGGCCGGCGGTAAGGGCACGCGCCTCTGGCCGCTGTCGCGCGCCGCCGCGCCCAAGCAGTTCCTGGAATTCCTCGGCGAGACGACGCTGTTCCAGAAGACGCTGGAGCGCGTGTCCGATGCCGGCCTCTACGAAGCGCCGATCGTGGTCACCAACAGCGATTTCCGCTTCCTCGTCGCCGAGCAGGCGCGCGCCGCCGGCGTGACGCTCGGCTCGATCCTGCTCGAGCCCGTCGCCCGCAATACCGCGCCGGCGCTCGCCGCCGCGGCCATCGTCGTCGAGCGCCTGCACGGCGAAGGCGCCCTCATGCAGGTGCTTGCCTCCGACCATGAGATCGAGGCCGACGCCACCTATTTCGATTGCATCGCCAAGGCCGCCGCCGCCGCCCGAGCCGGCCGTCTCGTCACCTTCGGCATCACGCCGAAGGAGCCGGCGACCGGCTACGGCTATATCGAGACCGGAGAGGACCTCGGCAACGGCGCCCATGCGGTGCGCCGCTTCGTGGAGAAGCCGGACCGGGACCGGGCGGCCGAGATGCTGGCCAAGGGCGGCTATCTCTGGAACTCCGGCATGTTCATGCTGCCGGTCTCGCTCTTCCTGCGCGAGCTCCAGCAATATGCCCCCGAGGTGCTGGAAGCGGCCGGCGAAGCGGTCGCCAAGGCGAAGCACGACCTCGATTTCGAGCGGCTCGACGACGAGGCCTTCGCCCGCGCGCCGGATATTTCCGTCGACTACGCCATCTTCGAGAAGACGCCGATCGCCGCTGTCGTGCCCTCGCCGATCGCCTGGTCGGACCTTGGAAGCTGGGATTCCGTCTGGAAGACGGGCCGGCAGGACGAGGCCGGCAACGTGGCGGACGGCAGCACGACGGTGCTCGACACCCGCAATTCGCTCGTCATCTCGCGTGATATCCATGTTGCCGTGCAGGGTCTCGACAATGTCGCGGTCGTCGCCAGCGAGGACGCCGTCTATGTCGGCCGGCTGGAGGACAGCCAGAGCGTCGGCAAGCTGGTCAAGCATCTCGCGGCCCTGCCGAAGACCGCGAAGCTGACGGAAACGCATCCCACCGCCTACCGCCCCTGGGGCGGCTATACCTCCGTGCTGAACGGTGAGCGCTTCCAGGTCAAGCGCCTGTTCGTCACGCCCGGCAAGCGGCTCTCGCTGCAGAAGCATCACCACCGCTCGGAGCACTGGATCGTCGTGCGCGGCACGGCGGAGGTGACGATCGGCGACAGGACGATCCCGCTGCGCGAGAACGAGTCCGTCTATATCCCGCAGGGCGAGGTGCATCGCCTCGCCAATCCGGGCAAGATCCTGCTCGAACTGATCGAGGTGCAGACCGGCTCCTATCTCGGCGAGGACGACATCATCCGCATCGAGGACGAGTTCGGCCGGGGCTGAAGGTCACGGCGGCGCCAGCAGGCTTTCGTGCAGCTTCAGCGCCTCGGGCGAGGGCGTGCGGAATTTCGGCAGGCCGAGATGGTAGCCGTAGCCCGTGACGAGGCTTGCCGTTCCCAGTTGCACCAGCCTTCCCTCCGCAAGCTGGGCCGCGACGAGGCCGAGGCTGCCGAGCGCCACGCCGTCGCCGCTGAGGGCGGCGTCGAGCGCCAGCGCATAGGTGGAGAAGGTGAGGTGCGGCCGGGGAAGGGGCGTCCGCCGGAAGGCCTCCGGTGCCACGCGCTCCAGCCACGGCCGGAAGGAAATCCAGTTGGCGTTGAAGCGCTCGTAGTCGATGAGGTCAAGGCGGGCGAGACCGGCCGGCGTGACCGCGGCCGGGTCGAGCCCCTTGCGGGCGATATAGGCGGGCGCGGCGACCGGCGCCAGCTCCTCCGCCAGCAGCGGGGTCAGCGCCCAGCGCGGATGCTCTCCCGTCGAATAGAGGATGACGAGGTCGTTGTTCTCCGAGGCGAGGTCCGCCGGACTATCCGATGTGCTGAGCCGGATCGCGATATCGGGATTGTTGCGGGCGAAGGCGCGAAGCCGGGGGCCGAGCCACAGATGCGAGATGGAGCCGCTGGCGGCGAGCGCTATGCTCTCGCCCGCGCCGCTGCGGAAGGGCTCCAGGCTCTCCTCCAGGTAATCCAGCGAGGCGCGCACGCGCTGGAACAGCTTTTCGCCGCGTGCCGTGAGCGCCAGGTTCTTACCGCTGCGGGTGAAGAGCGGCGCGCCGAGATGATCTTCCAGCCCCTTGATGCGCCGGCTGACGGCGGCCTGCGTGATGTTCAGCTCGCGCCCCGCCCGGGAAAAATTCATGTGCCGGCAGGCGGCGTCGAAGACGCGGAAGGCTTCCAGCGGAATACGGGCGAGCATCGTGGCTTTCATGATTTCAAGTTATCAAAAAGCCTGAAAAATCCAAGGATTTGAAAATCTGAGATCGTGATGCACGGTTCTCCGGTCATTGCGGGGACTATCGTGACATTCGCAACATCGTTCGTGCCTGATATCCGTTTCGGCGAAGGCGTTCACGCCGGCATCGCCGCCTCCGCCAGCGCGTTGGGAACCCGGAGCGCGCTCGTCGTCATCGACGGCTTCCTCGCCGCCAGCGGCCTTGGCGAGCAGCTTGCCGCACAGTTCGCGGCGGAGGGGATAGCGGCGGAGTTTTTCTCCGGCTTTGCGGGTGAGCCGAAGCTTGCCCATGTGCAGGCGGCAAGCACGGCCGCGCGGGGCAAGGACCTCGTCGTCGGCATCGGCGGTGGCTCGGCGCTCGATATCGCCAAGATCGCCGCCTGCGTCGCCGTGGCGGACGAGGGCCCGATGCATTACGCGCTCGCCGCCAATCCGCTGCCGAAAAGGCCGCTGAAGAAGATCATGGTGCCGACGACGGCGGGCACCGGCTCGGAAACCTCGGCGACGACGATCTTTGCGGGACCCGAGGGCAGGAAGCTCTGGATCTGGGGCCCGGAGACGAAGGCCGACCTTGTGCTGCTCGATCCGGCGCTGGCCGTGACGCTGCCGGCTGACCTCACCGCCTGGTGCGGGCTCGACGCCTTCGTGCACGCCTTCGAGGCGGCGACCAACCGCAACGCCCATGCCGGTGCGGCGCTCTATGCCCACTCGGCGCTTAGCCTGCTGACCGCCGCGCTGGAGACGGCCGTGCGGAACCCCATGGATATCGAAGCGCGCGGCAAGGTCCTGCTCGGCTCCTGTTATGCAGGGATCGCCATCGACAATTGCGGCACGGCGATCGCCCACAATATCAGCCATGCGCTTGCCGGGCTCACGCCGGTCCACCACGGGCTTGCCACCGCGCTCGGCTTCGAGGCGACGCTGGAATGGCTGGTCGAGGCCGACACGGCCGATCTTGCGGCGGCGGCGCGGGCCTGCGGGCTTGCCGATGCGGCGACGCTGCCGGCTTTCGTGACGGGCCTCATGGACCGCTGCGGCATCGTGCGCGCGCTGCCGAAGGCCTTTGCCGCCTTCTCCGCCGGGGACCTTGCCCGCGAGATGCGCGCGCCGGAGAACCAGCCGATGCGCCGCGCGACGATCCGCGACGTCACCGATGCCGATATCGATGCCATCGCGGCAAGGATGATGGCCCTGCCGAAGACGCTTTGAGGACGACATGAGCGAACAGCATAGCCGCGCCTATTGGGAAGAACGTCTTGCCGGCCTCTCACTGGCCCGCGGCCATTTCATCGACGGCAGGGCGGTGCCTGCCGTTTCCGGCCGCACCTTCACTCGCACGCGCCCGATGGACGGTGCGCCCGGCGCCGTGCTGGCACAGGGGGACGCAGCGGATATCGACCGGGCGGTCGCCTCCGCCCGCCGGGCTTTCGCCAGCGGCGTCTGGCGCGGCAGGGAGCCGTTGGAGAAGAAGAAGATCATGCTGCGCTGGGCGGAGCTGATCCGCGCGCATGGCGAGGAACTGGCGCTTTTCGAAACCCTCGACGTCGGCAAGCCGGTTCAGGCCTCGCTCGGCGTCGACGTGCGGCTCTGCGCCGAGGGCATCCAGTACTACGGCGAGATGATCGACAAGCTCTATGACGAGATCGCGCCGACGGGGCCGAAGGCGCGGGCCCTCGTGCGCAAGGTGCCGCTCGGCGTCGTCGGGGCGATCACGCCGTGGAACTATCCGATGATCATCGACGCCTGGAAGCTGGGGCCGGCCATCGCCGCCGGCAATTCCGTGGTGCTGAAGCCGGCGGAGCAATCCTCGCTCTCGGCGCTGCGGCTGGCCGAGCTTGCCGTCGAGGCCGGGCTTCCCGCCGGCGTCTTCAACGTCGTCACCGGCTTCGGCACGGAAGCCGGAAAGCCGCTCGCCCTGCACATGGATGTCGACATGATCGCCTTCACGGGGTCCACCGTGGTCGGCAGGCTGATCATGGGCTATGCGGCGCAGTCGAACCTCAAGCGCGTGGCGCTGGAGCTCGGCGGCAAGTCGCCGCTCGTCGTCTTCGAGGATGCCGATCTCGATGCCGCGGCGAGCGCCGCCGCCTGGGGTTGCTTCTACAATTCCGGCGAGACCTGCCATGCCGCAACGCGCCTTCTCGTGCAGCGCCCGATACAGGAGAAGCTGATCGCGAAGATCGAGGCGGTGACGAGGCGCGAGATCGTGCTCGCCCATCCCTTCGAGCCCACGGCCCAGATCGGCGCTCTCATCGAGGCCGCGCATATGGAAAAGGTGCTCGGCCTGATCGAAGCGGGGGAGAAGGAGGGCGGCCGGCGCGTCTTCGGCGCGGAGCGGGTGCTTGCCGAGACCGGCGGCTGGTATGTCTCGCCGGGCGTCGTCACGGATGTGACGAACGACATGCGCATCGCCCGGCAGGAGATTTTCGGCCCGGTGCTCGCCGTCATCGCCTTCGATGCGGAGGAGGAGGCGCTCGCCATCGCCAACGACACGATCTACGGCCTTGCCGGGGCGGTCTTTACCCGCGACATGGACCGGGCGCACCGCTTCTCCGAAGCCATCCATGCCGGTACGGTGTGGATCAACACCTACGACATGTCGAATTTTGCGACGCCCTTCGGCGGCTTCAAGCAATCCGGCTTCGGCCGCGACCGCTCGGTGCATGCCATCGACAAATATTGCGACTACAAGACGATCTGGCAGCAGTTCGGCTGAGGAGGAGAAGGCATGAGCCGCATCGTTTCCATCGCGATCACCCATCACCGCCTGCCGCTCGATCCGCCGTTCAAGGCGAGCTGGGACGGGCGGCCGCGCCGGCATTTCGACGCGACCATCGTGCGCGTGCGCGACGACGCGGGCCGCGAAGGCATCGGCTCCGGCGACCTCATGAAGGGCTTCGAGGGACACGAGGACCTCTTCGTCGGCGAGGATCCGCGCCGTCTCGAACGGCATTACGAAGTGCTCTCGCATATCAATTTCCATTATGGTCGCTGCTGGCCGCTCGACCTTGCGCTCTGGGACCTTGCCGGCAAGGTGACGGGCGAGCCGGTCTGGCGCATGCTCGGCGGGCGGGCCGACCGGGTGAGGCTCTATGCGTCCTCGGGTGTCCTGCGCGATCCCGCCGCCATGGCCGAGCAGGTGGAGCGCTATATCGCCGAAGGCTTTCCGGCGATGAAGGTGCGCTTCTCCGCCTCCGCCGGCGGGCGGAGCGGCTGGCGCGACGACGTGAAGGCGCTGGCGGCGATCCGCGCGCGGGTCGGCGACCGGCTGGAGCTGATGGTCGACTGCAACCAGGGTTGGCGCATGCCCTGGGACACGACGCTGCCCTGGAGCTTCAAGGACGCGCTCGCCGTCGCGCGCGAGCTGGAGCGGCTCGGCATCTACTGGATGGAGGAGCCGCTGCACCGCTCCGACTGCAAGGGCATGAAGGCCTTGAAAGAGGCGACCGATATCCGCATCGCCGGCGGCGAGATGACGCGCGAGCTCTCCGAGTTCCGAGACATCATCGAGGAGCGCGCCTTCGACGTGATCCAGCCCGACGTGGCGCTGGTCGGCGGCATCACCGGCTGCCGGCGGCTCGCCTTCCAGGCGCGCGAGGCCGGCATCGCCTTCACCCCGCATTCCTGGACGAACGGCATCGGCGTGCTCGCCAATGCGCACCTGACGGCGGGCGCCGGCGATGCGCCCTTCCTCGAATATCCCTATGACGCGCCGGAATGGAGCGAGGCGCGCCGCGACTACCCGCTGAAGGCGCCGCTCCGCCACGAGAACGGCTGGCTGCTGCTCGGCGAGACGCCGGGCCTCGGCATCGTGCTCGACGAGGAACGGCTTGCGGCGACGCGGATCGGCTGAGACGCTTCGCCCCTTGACATCCGCGCCCCGGAAGCCGACTTCACGGAAGACAGGACGCGAAGGAGAAAGCCATGAGCGAGGCAGCCCGCACGACGATCGACCAGGCCGAAGTCGACCGCTTTTCGGCGATGGCCGCCGAATGGTGGGACCCGACGGGCAAGTTCCGTCCGCTGCACAAGTTCAATCCGGTCCGCCTCTCCTATGTCCGCGATCTCGTCTCCGCCCAGTTCGGCCGCGACCCGAAGGCGCATCGCCCGCTGGAGGGCCTGCGCATCCTCGACATCGGCTGCGGCGGCGGCCTCCTCTCCGAGCCGATGGCGCGCATGGGGGCCGACGTGCTCGGCGCGGATGCGTCGGAAAAGAACATCGGCATTGCCAAGGCCCACGCGGCGGGCAGCGGCGTTCCGGTCGATTACCGCGCGGTGACGGCCGAGGCGCTGGCGGAAGCCGGCGAAACCTTCGATGTGGTGCTCAACATGGAAGTGGTCGAGCACGTCTCCGACGTCGATTTCTTCCTCACCACCTGCGCCTCCATGGTGCGCCCCGGCGGCATGATGTTCGTCGCCACGATCAACCGCACGCTGAAGGCGGCGGCGCTTGCCATCTTCGCGGCGGAGAACATCCTGCGCTGGCTGCCGCGCGGCACGCATCAATACGAGAAGCTGGTGCGCCCGGAAGAGATCGAAAAGCCGCTGACGGCCTCGGGCCTGACGGTCACCGACCGCACCGGCGTGTTCTTCAATCCGCTCACGAACCAGTGGAACCTGTCGAAGGACATGGACGTGAACTACATGCTGGTGGCCCGCCGCGCTTCGGCCTGATCAGGCCTTCAGCGTCTTCACCACGGCCAGAAGATCCTGCTGCCCGGCGGCATTGCGCCCGGCCGTCGCCTTCACGCCGTCGCGGTCGATGACGACGGGATTGCCCTCAGGGCAGAACGGTGCCTTGAAGGTGAAGGCCCGCGGGGTCGGACCGTTGTCGTGCAGGTATTCCAGCCGCTCCGCGCCGTCGGCCCAGACGGGATGCGCGCCCGCTTCCACCCACCAAAGCACCAGTGCCGGCCATGCCTGCCGGCGGTTCCAGTTGCGGGCGTGCTTCAGCGCGTCGGCGTGGACGCCGTTGTAGGTGAAGGCCATCAGCGCTTCGAGGCCGGCCCAGAGCGAGAGGGAGGAGGGGGCGTCCTCGAAGCCGCTATTGTGGATGAAGCGGGGATAGACCTTTTCGCCCCAGCTTTCCGGCCCCGGTTCGCCCTCGTAGCCCGAGCGGCCGACAAAGCCCTCCGCCCGGCTCGCCGCCTCGAAATTCAGGGGCTCGCGCAGGCGAAAACCCTCGACGCGCGGGCTCTCGTAATCGTCGACATGGAGGCCGAAATTATAGACGGCGAGATGGTGGCCGCCCATCAGTTCGTATCGTCGGGCAGGATGGGCAGGGGTGCGACATCGACGCCCTCTTCGAGGAGATCGCGCACGTCCTCGGCGGAGGCCCGGCCGATCAGGCCGCGCTGCTCGGCCTCGCCGTAGTGGATCTTGCGCGCCTCCTCGGGGAAGCGCTCGCCGACATCCTCGGAATTGGCGCGGATGGTGGAGACGATCTCCCGGAGCTTCGTCATCATCTCGCGCTGGCCGGTCTGCACGGCCAGTTCCTGCCGGCGTTCCTTCTTGCGGGCGGTGGAGAGGGAGGGCGCCATCAGGCGCTTGGCGACATGGGTCGAGCCGCAGGTGGGACAGGAGACGAGCGCCATCTCCTGCTGGCGGTCGAAATCGTCCGCCGAGCCGAACCACCCTTCGAAGGCGTGCCCGTTGTCGCAGGAGAGTTCATAGCGGATCAAGCGGCAACGCCTCCCTTCGCGGTTGCGTCCGTCACGGCAAGGGTGAAGGCGCGCCCGTTGCGCAGGTTGGGGATCTTGTCATGCGCAGCCTTCACGGCGGCGGTATCGACCTCGGCGAGCACGACGGCTTCGCCCGTGCCGCCCGCGGAGGCGAGAACGCGGCCCCAGGGATCGACGATCATCGAATGGCCGAAGGTCTCGCGGCCGTCCTCATGCACGCCCGCCTGCGCGGCGGCGGCGATGTAGACGCCGTTCTCGATGGCGCGGGCGCGCAGCAGGATCTCCCAGTGCGCTTCGCCCGTCTGGCGGGTGAAGGCGGCGGGAACGGAGATGATTTCGGCGCCGGCCTGGGCCTCGGCCTTGAAGAGCTCCGGAAAGCGCACGTCGTAGCAGATGGCGAAGCCGAGCTTGCCGAAGGGCAGGTCCGCCATGCGGGCGACGGCGCCCGGCGAATAGACCGCGCTCTCGCGCCAGCTCTCGCCGTTGTCGAGGTCGACGTCGAACATGTGGATCTTGTCGTAGGTGCAGATGCGCGCGCCGTCCGGGCCGAAGAGGAAGCCGCGGTTGGCGACCTTGCCGTCCGCAAGGGCGATCGCCGTGGAGCCGACATGGAGATGGATGGAAAGCTCGGCGGCGAGTTCCGCCGCGGCGGCGGCCACGAGGTCGTCGGCCTCCTGCCGCAGGATGGCGCGCAGGCCCGAGCGGTCCTTCTGGAGGGCGCCGGTCATCTCGGGCGTCTGGACATAGACCGCACCCTTTCCGGCCGCCTCGCGCACGAGGCGCCGCATCGTCTCCACGTTGCGGACGGGATCGGTCCCGGAGCACATCTGGATGGCGGCGATCGTGGCGGTCATGACGGGTCTCCTCAGGCGGCCAGCAGCGCGTCGAGCTCGCCGGCGCGCTCCAGCGCATGCAGGTCGTCGCAGCCGCCGACATGGCGCTCGCCGATGAAGATCTGCGGGAAGGTGCTCCGCCCGTGCGCGCGCTGGATCATCTCCTGGCGCACCTCGGGCGCATGCGTGGCGTCATGCTCCTCGAAGGCGACGCCCTTCGTTTCGAGAAGTTTCTTCGCGGCGCTGCAATAGCCGCAGAACTGACGCGTATAGATGACGACGGGGACCATGCGCTCCTGCTCCGAACCTTGAAAAATCATCCTTTTATATAGGTCCGGGAAGGGCCCTTGCAAAGGTCAAAACGGTGACGTCCGCAGCGCCCGCCCGCTTCAGGGCCCGGGTGACGGCGGCGACCGTGGCGCCGGTCGTGTAGACGTCGTCGACCAATACGACGCGGCGGCCGAACAGCGCCTCGCGGCCTTCCGGCGTGACGGAAAAGGCGCTGCGCACGTTCTCGGCGCGGGCGCGCGGGCTGAGGCCGATCTGGCGGCGCGTGCGCTTCGTGCGGCGCACGGCATCGATGAGCACCGGCGTGCCGGAGAGCGCGGCAAGGGCCCGGGAGAGCTCGGCCGCCTGGTTGAACTTGCGCCAGATAAGGCGCAGGCGATGGAGCGGGACGGGAACGATGACGTCGGCCGCCTCGACCGCGCCGTCGCCGGCGCGCAGCATCCACCCGGCCATCATCGGTGCGAGATCGGTGCGGTCGCGGTATTTCAGCGAATGGACGAGGTTGCGGGCAAGGTCGTCGTAGAGGGCCACGGAGCGCAGGCGTTCGAAGGGCGGCGGGTTGGCGATGGCGTCGGCGCTGAGGATGCCGGGGCCGAGATCGTGCGAGAAGGGCGTGCCGAGCACTTCGCAATAGGGGCGCTCGATGAAGGCGAGCTTCGACCAGCAGCCGGGGCAGAGGCCCGCCCCGCTGCCGAGGAGCACGCCGCAGCCGGCGCAGGCCGGCGGATAGACGAGGTCGAGGGCGGCGCCCGCAAGGCCGCGCAGCCGGCGGGCAAGGCCCTGCCGGATCGGGACTGTCGACAATGCCGCGGCCTCGATTTCGCCCATGCGGTTGACAATAGCCGCAGTTAGCGGCCAAAGCGAAGGAATTGCGAACGGGATCGCCGCGATGGAAACGCTCTTCGACCAAGCCCTCATCGACACCAACCGGCTGCGCGCGCTCAGTGGCGGGCCGGCGGATTTCCTGCTCGACGTGGCGGCGCGGGAGCTTGCCGAGCGGCTCGGCGTCATCGAGCGCCATTTCGACCGGGCCGTCGAGCTGCACGGCCACACGGGCGCCGCCGCGCGGGCGATCGCCGCGACGGGCAAGGTCGGCACGATCGAGCGGGTGGAGAGCGATCCGCGCTTTGCCGGCCCCGGCGAGGCGGTGACCGTCGCGCCGCTGGAGACGGTGCCGCTGGAGCCGCAATCGGTGAACCTCATCGTCTCGCCGCTCTCGCTGCACCTGACCAACGACACGCCCGGCGTCTTCGTGCAGATCCGCCGCGCCCTGAAGCCGGACGGGCTGTTCGTGGCGGCCATTCCCGGCAGCGGCACGCTGCAGGAGCTGCGCGAGGTGCTTCTGGCGGCCGAGAGCGAGGCGACGGGCGGGGCGAGCCCGCGGGTCATTCCGTTCCCGGACGTGCGCGATATCGGCGGCCTCCTCCAGCGCGGCGGCTTCGCCCTGCCGGTGACGGACACCGAGACCTATACGGTGCGCTACGATTCGATCTTCCCGCTGATGAAGGACCTGCGCGCCATGGGCATGGCCAATCCGCTCACCGGACGCAGCCGCCGGCCGCTGGCGCGGGGCGTGCTCCTGCGCGCGGCGGAGCTTTATGCCGAGCGCTTCTCCGATCCCGACGGGCGCATCCGGGCGACCTTCTCGATCATCTACGTGTCGGGCTGGGCGCCGCATGAAAGCCAGCAGAAGCCGCTGAAGCCGGGCTCGGCGAAGATGCGCCTTGCCGATGCGCTGAAGCAGGCGGAGCGCAAGTAAGGCCTATTCGGGCGCCTTGATGCGGTTGCTGAGCTCGCCGAACATGTTGTTCAGCGTATCGCTGAAGGACGAGAGGCCGGCGAGCATGCCGACGGAGATGAGCGCGGCCAGCAGGCCGTATTCGACCGCCGTGGCGCCGGCCTTGTCGGCGAGGAATGATTTCAGCAGCTTCGACCTCATCCGATCTCCCCGGCGCGCCGCGCCCATAAGCGTGTTCAGCAGCCGCCGGCCGTGCCCGTGCCGTTGACGATGCAGACGGCGCCCGGCATTTCCTGCAGGACGGAGCGGCGCACCGTGTAGCGCTTGCCGCCGGCTTCCTTCGGGATCGAGCCCGTCGAGATCATGTCGAATTCGTCCGGCACGTTCGCCATCATGCGCTTGTCCGACTTGGCGGAAAGGACAGGGGTGAGGACCAGCGCCAGGGCGATCACGGCCGTGCCGAAGAGGAGCGCGAGATTGAGCGCGCCGGTCCGGGTATCGCCGGCCGGCGTGAAATCCTTCTCCTGAACGGCTTTCCAGAAGTCTTCGTCACGCATCACAAGGTCTCGCAGGCATTCAACGTTCAAAGCCGATCTTTGAACGAGGGTGCTAAACGTTTGCTTAACGCAGGCCGGAAAATTGCGGGTAGATCCCCAGGGATCAGCCTAGAGGAGGTCCATCAGGAAGGGGATCAGCGGCTCGTCGGCGGGGGGCATCGGGTAGTCGCGCAGCGCCTTCGGGCGCACCCACTTGATCGCCTGGCCCTCGCGGCCGTGCGCCGTGCCCTCGAAGCGGCGGCACACATAGAGCGGCATCAGGAGATGGAAATCGTCATAGGTGTGGCTGGCGAAGGTGAGCGGGGCAAGGCACGGGATCTTCGTGGTGATGCCGAGCTCCTCGTCCAGCTCGCGGATCAGCGTTTCCTCAGGCGTCTCACCGGGCTCGACCTTGCCGCCGGGAAATTCCCACAGGCCGGCAAGCGTCTTGCCCTCGGGACGCTGCGCCAGGAGGACGCGGCCGTCCGTATCGACGAGCGCACAGGCGGCGACGAGGAGGATACGGCGCTGTTTGGCGATGATGGTCTCGGTCATGCCGCGGCTGGCCCCCGGTAGCTGTATTCGTAGACGGCGGCAAAGCCGGCGCGGCGGTAGAGCGCGAGGGCGGCCGCATTGTCCGCCTCCACCTGCACCCAGGCCTGGCGGGCGCCCTTGAGCTTTGCCCAGCGCAGGCTGGCATGAAGGATCGCGGTGCCGAGGCCCCGGCCGCGCCGTTCCGCCGCCACGCCGAGCTGGAGGATGCCGGCAAGATCGTTGTCCTGCACGGCGATCGTCACGGCGGCCGGGCCGAAGCCCGGCTCCTCGACGATGAAGAGGCCGGCTTCCGGCTTGATGGCGTTGATGATCTCGGTGAGGCCGGGCTTGAGGGCCGGGTCGTCGCCGGCCACGCGGATGCGCGCGTCGACGAAGCGGCCGACGTCGCGGCTCGGCAGATGATCGAGGCCCTCGTCGCGGGGAAGGGTGGCAAGGTCGGCCGTCATGACGACGGTGCGGCCGATATCGGCCCAGCCGGCCTCGTCCATGTAGGCGATGAGCTGCGGGGCGGCGAGCGGCGTCTGGCGCACCAGCAGCGGGCGGCCGTAGTCGGCAAAGCGTTTCGCCGCCTTTTCCAGGCGGATGTCGATGTCGCGGATATCGGACGGGTCGAGCGGGTTGACGGAGTTCAGCCGGCGCGAGGGGTGGCCGGCGGTCAGCCGGCAGAGCCAGCTTCCGTCATACTGCACGGTGGCCGCGGGCCAGGCGCGGAAGCCGACGGCTTCCAGCCGGCGGACTTTCGGGAGATCGCTCATCGTCGTTTTCTGTCCGGAAGGGGTCACGCTGTCCGGGCCTCTGTTTCTCTCGCAGGCGCTTTAGCTGCGGTAATCGCCGTTGATCTCGACATATTCCTTGGTGAGGTCGCAGGTCCACACCGTGGCACGGCCGTTGCCGAGGCCGATCTCGACGCGCACGGGGATATCCTGCCGCTTCATGACGGCGGTCGCCGCGTCCTCGGAATAGGCGGGGTCGCGCTCGCCGTCGACGGCGACGCGCACGTCGCCGAACCAGATGGCGAGGCGGTCGCGGTCGGCCATCTCGCCGGACTTGCCGACGGCCATGACGACGCGGCCCCAGTTGGCGTCCTCGCCGGCGACGGCGGTCTTGACCAGCGGCGAATTGGCGATGGAGAGCGCGATGCGCTTGGCGGCGGCGTCGCTTTCGGCGCCCTCGACGGTGACTTCGACCATCTTGCGCGCGCCCTCGCCGTCCCGCACGACCTGCAGCGCGAGGTCGCGCAGGAGGTCGGTGAGCGCGGCGCGGAAGTTGTCGAGCGCGGCGTCGTCGGCCGTCACCGGCGTCTGGCCGTCGGCGGCGGCAGCGCCGGTGGCGAAGAGCATCAGCGTGTCGGAGGTCGAGGTGTCGCTGTCGACGGTCACGGAATTGAAGGTCGGGCCGACGCCGGCCGACAGCAGCGATTGCAGCACGGGGGCCGGAATGTCGGCGTCGGTGACGACGAAGGAGAGCATGGTCGCCATGTCGGGCGCGATCATGCCGGCGCCCTTGGCGATGCCGTTGATGGTGACGGTGACGCCGCCGAGGCTTGCCGTACGGGTGGCGACCTTCGGATAGGTGTCCGTCGTCATGATGGCCTTGGCGGCCTCGAACCAGAAGTCCTCGGTGCCCGAGGCGGCAAGGCCGTCGAGCACGCCGGAGAATTTCGTGGCGTCGAGCGGTTCGCCGATCACGCCCGTCGAGGCGAGGAAGACTTCGCCTTCGCTGCAGCCGACGGCCCTTGCGGCGGCTTCCGCCGTCATCCTCGTCGATTCGCGGCCCCTGCGGCCGGTGAAGGCATTGGCATTGCCGGAATTGACCACCACGGCGCGGGCAACGCCGCCGGGAAGGTTCGCACGGCAGAAATCGACCGGCGCGGAGGGGCATTTGGAGCGCGTGAAGACGCCGGCGACCGCCGCGGGGCGGTCGAAGACCATCATCAGGACGTCCGTCCGGTTCCTGTACTTGATCCCCGCGGCGGCGGTCGCCATGCGCACGCCGCGCACCGGCGGCATGTCGGCATAGGTTTTCGGGGCGAGCGGGGAAATCGAGCCGGACATTCTTGCCTTCCTGCTGGAAAAAGAGGCCCGGCATTTGCCGGGCCGTTGCCGTGTCTTACTGCTGGCCTTCGGTGGCCGGCGCTGCCTCGCCTTCGCCGTCCTTGGCTTCGGCTTCCGGCTTGTTGACCGCGTCGTAGGCGGTCTTCAGCGTGGCGTCCGTGATGTCGACGGGGGCCGCGGCCTTGGCCTTTTCCAGGAGGTCGAGATACTTGTCGCGCATGACGAGCTGACGGACCTGGCCTTCGACCTGGTCGAGCGCCGGGGGCTGCTGCTTGCGCTTGTCCTCGACCTTGATGACATGGTAGCCGAACTGCGTCTTCACCGGGGTCTTGGTGTAGGCGCCCTTTTCAAGGGCGAAGGCGGCCGCTTCGAATTCCGGCACCATGCGGCCCTTGGCGAAATAGCCGAGATCGCCGCCTTCCGACTTGTTCGGGTCGGTCGACTTTTCCTTGGCGATTTCGACGAAGTCCTTGCCGGCGTCCAGCTCGGCGATGATCGCCTTGGCCTCGTCCTCGGTCTTGACGAGGATGTGGCGGGCGCGGATCTCGTCCTGCGGCTCGATGGCGGCGACTTCCTTGTCGTAGCGCGCTTTCACCTCTTCCGGGGTGACGGAATCGACGACGTGCTTCTTGAAGTAGGCGTTGTGCAGCTCGCGGTCCGTCAGGAAGGCGAGACGCTGCTTGAAATCGGCCGTGTCCTGCAGGCCTTCCTTGCTGGCGTCGGCGGCAAGCAGCTTGACGTCGATGATGGAGGAAAGCGCGGCGACGCGCTTCTGGTCGTCCGGCAGGTTGGCGAGCTGCGGGTCGAGGCCGGCCATCGCGAGCTTGAGTTCCGATTCGTGGATCTCGGTGGCGCCGACCTTGGCGACGACCGGGTCCGCCGCGGCGTCTTCCGCACGGACGCCGCCGGCGGCGGCAGCGATCGCGATGAGGGCAACCGCCGCAAGCTTGCTATACTTCAACATATCGAAAAGACCTTTCACATCCTCGCCGGAATCGGGCCGATATCCGGTGCCAGACGGCTCAACACCACCAGAATGTGGCAGTTGTGCAACCGTCTGAGCCGTTGACATCATTCGACCCCCCTCTTATCTGTCACGCAATCCCGCGTCCAGAACAGTTTCCGGGCGTTTCACGGCTTTGCGCGCAATTATCGTGCGACCTGTCACGCGCCGGGCGCCCAGAAAGAAAGGACCATCCTGATGGTCAGCCTCGGCGGCATTGCCCGCAAGTTGTTCGGTTCCTCGAACGATCGCCGCGTCCGCTCCTTCAAGTCCCGCGTCGACGCCATCAATGCGCTCGAGCCCGAGATGAAGGCGCTTTCCGACGAAGCCCTGCGGGCGAAAACCGTGGAATTCCGCGAACAGCTCGCAAACGGCAAGACGCTCGACGACATTCTCGTGCCCGCCTTCGCCGTCGCCCGCGAGGCTGCCTTCCGCGTCCTCGGCCTTCGTCCCTTCGACGTCCAGCTCATCGGCGGCATGATCCTGCACGAGAAGTCGATCGCCGAAATGAAGACGGGTGAAGGCAAGACGCTCGTCGCCACGCTTCCCGTCTATCTCAACGCGCTTGCCGGCAAGGGCACGCATGTCGTGACGGTCAACGACTACCTCGCCACCCGCGACGCGGCGCAGATGGGCCGCGTCTACGGCTTCCTCGGCCTTTCGACCGGCATCATCGTGCACGGCCTCGACGACGAGCAGCGCCGTGCGGCCTACGCCTCGGACATCACCTACGCGACGAACAACGAGCTCGGCTTCGACTACCTGCGCGACAACATGAAGTACGAGCGCAGCCAGATGGTCCAGCGCGGCCACTTCTTCGCCATCGTCGACGAAGTGGACTCGATCCTCGTCGACGAGGCGCGCACGCCGCTGATCATCTCCGGGCCGCTCGACGATCGCTCCGATCTCTATACGACCATCGACGCTTTCATCCCCATGCTGGACGAGGCGGACTACGAGATCGATGAGAAGCAGCGCTCGGCCAACTTCTCGGAAGTCGGCACGGAGAAGCTGGAGAACCTGCTGCGTGCGGCCGGCCTTCTCAAGGGCGAATCGCTCTACGACGTCGAGAACGTCGCCATCGTCCACCACATCAACAACGCGCTGAAGGCCCACAAGCTCTTCACGCGCGACAAGGACTACATCGTCCGCAACGACGAGATCGTCATCATCGACGAATTCACCGGCCGCATGATGCCGGGCCGGCGCTATTCCGAAGGCCAGCACCAGGCGCTGGAAGCCAAGGAAAAGGTCACGATCCAGCCGGAAAACCAGACGCTGGCCTCGATCACCTTCCAGAACTATTTCCGCATGTACGAAAAGCTCGGCGGCATGACCGGCACGGCCGCGACGGAAGCGGAGGAATTCGGCAACATCTACGGCCTCGACGTGGTCGAAGTGCCGACCAACCTGCCGATCCAGCGCCTCGACGAGGACGACGAGGTCTATCGCACGGCGGACGAGAAGTACCAGGCCATCATCGAGGAGATCAAGGCGTCGCGGGCAAAGGGCCAGCCGGTCCTCGTCGGCACGACCTCCATCGAGAAGTCCGAGCATCTTGCCGAGCTCCTCAAGAAGGCCGGCTTCAAGGATTTCCAGGTCCTCAACGCCCGCTACCACGAGCAGGAAGCCTATATCGTCGCGCAGGCCGGCGTGCCGGGCGCCGTCACCATCGCCACCAACATGGCCGGCCGCGGCACGGACATCCAGCTCGGCGGCAATATTGACATGCGCCTCGAGCGCGAGCTGGCCGACATGGAGCCGGGCCCGGAGCGTGACGCCAGGCGCGAGGCGATCATCGCCGAGGTGAAGAAGCTGAAGGAACAAGCGCTGGCCGCCGGCGGCCTCTACGTTCTCGCCACCGAGCGCCACGAAAGCCGCCGCATCGACAACCAGCTTCGCGGCCGCTCCGGCCGCCAGGGCGACCCGGGCCGCTCGAAGTTCTTCCTGTCGCTGCAGGACGACCTCATGCGCATCTTCGGCTCCGAGCGCATGGATTCCATGCTTCAGAAGCTCGGCCTCAAGGAAGGCGAGGCGATCGTCCACCCCTGGATCAACAAGGCGGTGGAACGCGCGCAGAAGAAGGTCGAGGCCCGCAACTTCGATATCCGCAAGAACCTCCTGAAGTACGACGACGTGCTCAACGACCAGCGCAAGGTCATCTTCGAGCAGCGCATCGAGCTGATGGACAGCGAGAACCTCACCGAGATCGTCGCCGACATGCGCCACGAGGTCGTCGAGAACCTCGTGCACATGCATATCCCGGAAAACGCCTATGCCGAGCAGTGGGATGTCGCCGGGCTGAAGAAGGGCGTGCTCGAGCAGCTCAACCTCGACCTGCCCGTCGATGCCTGGGCCGCCGAGGAAGGCATCGACGAGAAGGACATCCTGGAGCGCCTGAGGACGGCCGTCGACGAGGCCGCCGCCGACCGCGCCGAGCGCTTCGGCCCGGAAATCATGACCTATGTCGAGCGCTCCGTCCTGCTCCAGACGCTGGACCACCTGTGGCGCGAGCATATCGTCAACCTCGATCACCTGCGCTCCGTCATCGGCTTCCGCGGCTATGCCCAGCGCGATCCGCTGCAGGAATACAAGGCGGAAGCCTTCGAGCTCTTCCAGGCGCTTCTGGCGAACCTGCGCCAGACCGTCACCGCGCAGCTGATGCGCGTGGAACTGGTACGCCAGGCCGCCGACGCGCCGGCCCCGGTGCCGCCGAGCATGGAAGGCCATCACATCGACGGCACGACCGGCGAGGACGACTTCAACGAGGCCGCAGGCCCGATGGACGCCGCCGTCGAGCCGGAGAACCGCGACCCGAACGATCCCTCGACCTGGGGCCGCGTCGCGCGCAACGAACCCTGCCCCTGCGGCTCCGGCAAGAAGTACAAGCATTGCCACGGAGCCTTCGAGCAGGCCTGACCGGACGAGGGAATAAAGTCCCTCTCTGCCGCCGGCATCTCTTCTACAAGAGCAGGGTAATCGCCTATGGCGGGCGGTTGCCTGTTTCCCCTTCTCCCCGCCGGGGAGAAGGTGGCCCGAAGGGTCGGATGAGGGGGCAAGCGTGCCGAATTTCGCCTGCGCCTGCGGCTCCCCCTCGTCCCGCTGCCGCGACCTTCTCCCCGAGGGGAGAAGGGGCTGGTGGCATATGTCGAACTCCCTATCCGATTGCCCTGCCCTTAAAGGGAGATGCCGGCAGGCAGAGAGGGTCTTTTCACCGTCATCCAACCGTTTGTTAACCCTGATCTGACAAGACTCCCCTCGGTGAGTTTTGCGTAGCGTTCGGGTTCCTGTGTTAATGGCGGTCATTCAATCGGCGGAGAGGTTGCTGCCATCGGGCCTGCGCGGCAAGGCCGAGCCGCTGCTGCGGGCGCTTGCCGGCAGCGATCCGCACAGCCTCGCCCAGCGCATGGCGCTCGCCGCCTTCGCCATCCGGATCGCGAGCGCCGCCATCGCCTTCCTCACGCAGATCGTCCTTGCGCGCGTGATGGGCGAATTCGAATACGGCATCTTCGTCTTCGTCTGGGCGCTCATCGTCATCGTCGGCGACATGTCCTGCCTCGGCTTCCACACGACGGTGGTGCGATTCCTGCCCGATTATGCCGGCCGCAGCGCCCATGCGGAGATCCGCGGTCTCACCTCGACCGCCCGCATCTTCGCCATGCTCTCTTCCACGACGCTGGCGGCTGCCGGCTTCCTTTGCCTCTTCCTCTTCCGCGACACGGTGACGGACTATTATGTCCTGCCGCTCTTCATCGGCCTTTTCTGCATGCCGATGATCGCGCTCGGCGACGTCCTCGAAAGCACGGCGCGCGCCCATAGCTGGGCGCTGGTGGCGCTCAGCCCCACCTATATCGTGCGTCCGCTGCTCATCCTCGTCTTCATGGTGGCGGCCGTCCGGTCCGGCGCGCCGCATACGGCGCTGACGGCGATGGTCGCCGCGCTCGCCGCGACCTACCTCACGACGGTCGTCCAGTTCTTCAACATCCTCTACCGACTCGGCCGGCGTTATGTAGCCGGTCCCCGCAAGGTGGAATTCTCGCTCTGGATCCAGGCGGCGCTGCCGATCTTCCTTATCGAGGGCATCGGCTTCCTGCTCACCAATTCCGACGTCATCGTCGTCGGCCTCTTCCTCGATCCGGAGAGCGTCGCCGTCTATTTCGCCGCCGCCAAGACGATGGCGCTGGTGCATTTCGTATTCTTCTCGGTGAAGGCCGCCGCGGCGCCGCGCTTTTCGGCGCTCTTCGCCGCCGGCGACCGGGTGGCGCTCGCCCGCTTTGCCGGCGAGACGGTGCGCTGGAGTTTCTGGCCGTCGCTGGCCGTCGGGTTCTGCGTGCTGGCCTTCGGGCACCTCCTTCTCTCGCTCTTCGGTCCGGCCTTCACGGCGGGCTGGGAGCTGATGTTCATCCTCTTTTCCGGCATTCTCGCCAAGGCGCTGGTCGGGCCCGGCGAGGTACTTCTCACCATGTCCGGCGAGCAGCGGCTCTGCGTCGTCGTCTATGCCGTGGCGCTTGCCGCCAACATCGCCTTCAACGTCACGCTCATTCCGCTTTTCGGCATCGAGGGCGCGGCGATCGCCACGGCCGGCGCCATGGTCGTCGAGGCGCTGCTGCTGCACGCCGCCGTGCGCACGAAGCTTTCCATCATCCTCTTCGCCTTCGCCAATCCGGTAAAGGCGAGCCTCATCGACGGGACGGACCATCATGACCGATAGCCACGGCTTCGACCACGCCATCGCGGCAGGGCGCGCCCAGGCCGTTCTGCCCCCGGCCGCACCCGGCGCGCAGCCGCCGGCGGACCAGCGCATCGCCGTCGGCCGGCCGGGCCGCTCGCTCGCGCTCTATCCGGCGACGGCCGGCTACGACCTGCAGCAGGAACTCGATTTCCTGTCCAACCGCGTCATGGAGGCGAACGTCTTCTTCACCGGCCGCTTCCTTGCCCCGGCCATGCCGCGGCTGGAGGACCGCACCGTGCGCCTTTCCGTCATCCGCGACGAGGGCGCAGGCCGCAGCCGCATCCGCCTGCTGATGCCGTTCTCCGTGGAGAAGCCGGGCTTTTCCATCGGCTCCAGCATCCTGCGCGCCTGGTCGAACCCGTTCGGCCCGCTCGGAACGCCGCTGGTCGACGCGGAAGACGCCGCCGAGACGCTCGACAATTTCCTGGAAGCGCTGGGCGGATCCGGCACCGGCCTGCCGCCCATCCTCGTCCTGCCGGACCTTCGCCTGAGCGGCCCGTTCGCCCAGTTGATGCGCGCCGTCGCCATCGGCCGCAACCTGCCCGTCACGGTCACCGACACCTATCGCCGGCCGATGCTGGAAAGCCTGCTCGACGGCCAGGCCTATCTCCAGCACGCCATCTCGCCGGAGCATTTCCGCGAATTGCGCCGGCAATGGCGGGGGCTCGACCGGCTGGGCGAGCTGAACTACAACGTCGCCCGCCAGCCCGCCGACATCCGCCTGCGCATGGAGGAGTTCCTGCTGCTGGAAGCCGCCGGCTGGAAGGGCAAGAGCCGCACGGCGATGATCAACGACCGCTACCGCGCCGCCTTCGCCCGCGAGGCGATCGCCAACCTCGCCGAGACGGACGGCGTGCGCATCCACACGCTCGACCTCGACGGGCGCGCCATCGCCTCGATGATCGTCTTCCTCGCCGGCGGCGAGGCCTATACGTGGAAGACGGCCTATGACGAGGATTTCGCGAAATATTCGCCCGGCAAGCTGCTCGTCGCCGAGCTCACCGAATGGCATCTCGACGACGCCAATATCGCCCGCTCGGATTCCTGCGCGGTGCCGGACCATCCGGTGATGAGCCGGTTCTGGGAGGAGCGCGAGGACATGGGCACGCTCGTCATCGGCCTGCAGCAGAACCGCGACCGCGACGTGCGGCAGGTGGCGACGCAGCTCCACCTCTACCGCAACACGCGCAACGTCGCGCGGCTGCTGCGCGACAAGATCCGCTCGCTGGCGAAACGCTAGAGCATTTCCAGCCGAAGCGAAGCCGCTTCGGCGCCGGACAATGCGAAAATGCTCTAGGCGGCGGCCGAGGCCTCCTCCGCCGCGCGCTTGCGCAGCAGATGGCGGATGACCTTGCCGGAGGTCGTCAGCGGCAGGGAATCGACGAATTCCACCTCGCGCGGATATTCGTGCATGGAAAGGCGCGATTTCACCCATTCGCGGATATCGGCCGCCAGCGCCGCCGAGGGTGCATGGCCGGGCTGCAGCATCACATAGGCCTTGACGATTTCCGTGCGCACCGGATCGGGCTTGCCGACGGCGGCGGCGAGCTGCACGGCCGGATGGCCGGCAAGGCAATCCTCGATCTCGCTCGGGCCGATGCGGTAGCCGGAGGAGGTGATGACGTCGTCGTCGCGGCCGAAGAAGGTGACGTAGCCGTCCGCGTCCATGCGGCCGAGGTCGCCCGTCGTCATCCAGTCGCCGATGAATTTCTCCGCCGTCGCCGTCTCGTTTCGCCAGTAGCCGAGGAACATCACCGGATCGGGGCGCTTCACGGCGACCTGGCCGACGGTGCCGTGCGGCAGCTCCCTGCCCTCGGCATCGACGATCGCCACCACATGGCCGGGGATGGCCTTGCCGATCGGCCCCGGCCGCGAGACGCCGAGCTTGCCGATGGAACCGAGCACCATGTTGCACTCGGTCTGGCCGTAGAATTCGTTGATGGTGAGCCCGAGCGTGTCCTGCACCCATTCCCAGGTCTCGCGGCCGAGCGATTCGCCCGCCGAAGCGATTGTGCGCAGGTTCAGCCGGTATTTTTCCCGCGGGTTGGGGACGCTCTTCATCAGCCGCAGCGCGGTCGGCGGGATGAAGGCGTTGCGCACGTCCATGTCCTGCATGATGCGGTAGGCCATGTCCGGGTCGAACTTCTGGCCCGGCGAGGAGACGACGGGCACGCCGAGCAGCAGCGCCGGCAGGAGTACGTTGAGAAGGCCGCCCGCCCAGGCCCAGTCGGAGGGCGTCCAGATGCGGTCGCCCGGCTGCGGCAGGAATTCGTGATGCATCTGGAAGCCCGGCACATGGCCGAGCAGCACCCGGTGGCCGTGCAGCGCGCCCTTCGGCGGGCCGGTCGTGCCGGAGGTGTAGATCATCATCGCCGGATCGTCCGGGCTGCTGTCGACCGCCGAGAAGGGGCCGGCATGGCGCGCCAGCATCTCGTGGAAGGACCTGGCCGCCGGATCGCCGGAAGGCTCCGTCGTCACGCGCAGGGCAAGGTCCGGCAGGTCGGCGAGGATCGAGCTCAGGCGCTCCAGCCCGAAACGGTTGGTGACGACCGCCTTCGCGCCGGCATTCCTCAGGCGGAAGAGGAGCGCATCGGCGCCGAAGAGCAGGGCGAGCGGCAGGGCGATGGCGCCGAGCTTATAGATCGCCACATGGGCGATGACCGTCTCGAAGCCCTGCGGCAGGAGAATGCCGACGCGGTCGCCCTTCTCGATACCCTCGGCGGCAAGCGCGGCGGCGAAGGCATCGGAGCGGGCGGCAAGCTCGCCATAGGTCAGCTCGAGGGGCGGGGCATCGGTAAGGAAGTGCTGGAGGCACACGCGGTCCGGCGCGCGCGCGGCCCATTCGTCGGAAACGGCGGTGCCGATGTTGAAGCGCCCGGGGATCTTCCAGCGGAAATCGCCGTAGAGCGCATCGTAGGTGGATCTTTCGGCGAGCATCCTGCCTCACTCCAATTTGCTGCAATGCAACTAGCATCTTGGAGGGGTGGCCGGCAATGGCGGCTTTTCGCGGGGCGTCAGAGCCAGGAAAGCCGGTTGTCGACCTCGGCGACGTCCTTGACGGAGGCTGCGATCTCCGTCGCGCGCCCGGCTTCCTCGGGCGTGCCGACGCTGCCCGAAAGCACGATCCGCCGCCCCTCGCAGGTCACGGCGATATCCGAGGCGTCCACGTCGCCGGCCAGCGACAGCGCATCGGCGACCGCCGTTTCGAGCCAGGCCGGATGGGGCCCGTCGAAATGCTCGGGCATCTCGCCCTTGAACGTACCTTCCTTGAAGACCATGACGCGCTCCTTCGGCTCGAATTGCGGGGAGAAAACGCAAAGCGGGCGGATATGTTCACCGCACGCAGCATAGACGGATTTGAGTGGGGAAAACAGGCCTCGAAACGGTTGAGACCCAAGAGCGTGCACATCGCTCTCGGGTCCCCCTCACAACCGCGTCCGGGGGCGTTTGCGGTTGCACAGAAGGAATGCGGCTACGCAATATTTGTTCCCGCTAAAGAGCGAATTTTATGAGGAGGATGAGTGGTGAGAGCGTGCCGCAACCAATAAGTATGGGTTCGTGCTCAACTGATCTCGAAAAGTGCGACCTTCCGATAACTGGATGATGTCAGGCATCAGAGCAGGGCTATTGCTTCCACTGGCGTTTTAACTACCATCCTAGGGAAGCTCGGGTGGCCGTCAATTATTCCGAGACGCTGATCACTTGTCACGAAAACCTCCCGCCGAGCGGAATCATGGGCCCACAGAGCTTGTGCGTCGAGCATTTGATTGCGCCATCGCATGTAGGCGGGCGCGGCTTGATCATCTAAGTCTGCCCCCTTTAATGCCGCATAGTCCGCCCACTCAACCGGGGAAGCAGGAAAGAGTACACTATAAATAAGCGCTTCTCTTTCTGCCCCCTCTGGTGACGCATAGACAGAGTGACTGAAGAACGATACGCCCCATCTAGCAATGGACGGAAGAAGCGGCAGCTTGCCGAAGCCGAGGGCGGCTCGACGCTCCTCGAATATGGCGAGGCTTGCGAGAAACGTATTTCCCTTTTGTCTTTCTGACGCGCTTGAGGCGACGAGGGCAAGATCCGCTTGTCCATTCTCGGCCGCGGTAAGTAGTGTCCGGATATGGACTGCCGCTGGCCGATCTTCGGCAACATCAATCAGACAATTCGTATCGAAGGTGAACGATATCATGAGGCGAAAGTGACACCCGTCGAACGCTGAGTCTATTTCGCTTTGTCGAAGGGAGGCGTCTAGATGTAGAAATTGTTAAGAACTCAGCGGCTCTCAAGTCAAAATGGTGCCCCATGCCGGTAGCTTGGCGCAAAATCAAACTGCTATAGAACTCGCAATTTTTGCATTATTTTCAGACGCTTAGCTTCTATCCGTCTCGTCGGTAAATCCCGTAATTGTGGACCTAATGTGACCCGATTGTGGACCACGGCAGCAAGCGTAATTAAGGGTCCGGCCTTGATCAAGTCCGTTTTGCTTCACCGCTTGGGTTCATCACCGAGGCAAAGCGGTTGGGGGGGCTGGGAGCGCCATATTGTCGGTTGCCAGCCACGAGGAGGGCCGCAGGCCGATTGCCTTCGAGACGTATTCCGATGGACCGGCGTGGCAGCAAATGCGGGCTTGTGTGGATGCGGTCAAGCTGCCGCCGCATCCCAGGAAAATGGGAAGGGCCGCATCTTACGATTGGATGCAAGGCACTCGACCGCAAGAGGTTCTGCAAACCCCTAACTACAGCAATCCCGTCAGAGCGTTTTCCTTATATGCGTAGTTATCTTCAACAACTTCGTACAAATTCGCGATCATGTTCAACTCTGGAGCCTTAGCTATCCTGATATATTCCTGATTTGAATTGAGCTTATATATCTCAAATTCAAACTTATTCGCCCAATACCATAAATCTTCGTCCTGATAGTGTTTATATCTGGAGGATTTCACAATATACCGCAGTCCATTAAGGAGCGCTTCGTAGGCTCGGTCAACTTCCGTCCAATGATCTTCTTCATAGTTGCTTGTAAGATCCCAGGAGGCCTCCTGCTTTGAGGTTAATTCGATCAATTTCGTGATCGCCTTGCTCCAATCTTCGGTGCTGTAGGCCATTACTTCGCCTCCTGTTCCTTCAAATAGGCTGTTATTTCTTCTGATATCTGGTTTATTGTTCTAAAAAGATCCCAGTAGATCGTAGCATCGTTTGCCGCGATCTCCTTCTTATTGGGGTCATTCAGCCACTCGATAAGTTTTGATCTCTCATAAGCAGCTCGATCCAACAGTTTAGCCATGTCATGACCTGGGATACGCCCTATCTCACCCAGTGACACGGGTATTTGCGAGATAAATCGCTCTGGCCGTAAGTCCACAGCTCTTTTGCTTGCTGCTTTGGCCATAGAAGTGGTGATTGCGGTCAGTTTGCTGTTAATCTCGGGGAATCGGGTTTTTGCGAAATACTTCTTTGATAAGGCACCAACTTCGTAAGCTGCGTACCCGGAAAAAAGAACTCCAAAATAACTTAACAACGTACCGATAACCGACCAGACGTCGGTCTTTGTCATCTCGGTTCCGCCCGGAAACAACGGTATCTTCCACCAGAACGCCGCCCAAGTCGCTAATAATGGAACTATCACCGCAGCCCAAACTAATTTTTTCATTGCCTTTCCTTTCGCGGGTTGCACTGAAATAGATACAGTTATCGGTTTAAAAAAAGTGCAAAAATCTGAGGCACCGACCTCGACTGGTGCGGACGCGCGATACCCCCCGGTGGGGTCGGCTTTTGGCGGAGAGGGGCCAGCCTACATTCACCAGTTACGACCGGCCCGGCCGCAACTTCCATGCTCCATGATCCGCATAGTTGCACCGGGCACATTCGGGCTGGAGATTGTCGATGCTATTGCGTCCACCGTCTGCCAGCGGAACAATGTGGCCTTTCGTGAAGGGCAACCGCTGTCCGTTTGGGCGTTCGACCTCCTGCCAACTCCGATTACATTTTGGGCAGGTAGCATAGGTTGCAGCCTTGGCTAGCCATTCGTCTTTTGTATGGCTTCCGTTTGCTGTTTGCACCCGTGCGCGATAGCGGGCCGCCGCATCACGGTGGCATTGTGCGCAATTCCCACGGGGCCGCCGCTCCAGCGATCCGCATTTGGGGCATGGGGCGTTATTCTTGATCAATGCACATTTCCTCGCAGTTAGATAATTTGTCTGTCCATCCTTAGTTTTTTATACGCTGCTGGGACAACCGAGAAAACGTTGATCCCTATTGGGTATGCCTTTAGCGAACTCCCCTATTTGGTTCGATATAGAACGCGATTGACAATCCATAGCGAACCGAATACATGCGAACTACTCAAATCGAACTAACGGGAGTTTTGCATGTTTATCCGTGCCTATCTTCGAGCCTCCACCGCCGAGCAAGACGCAAGCCGAGCCCGCGCCGATCTTGAGCGCTTTGCCGAAGAGCGGGGGCGGAAGATCGCCGCCTTCTATGTCGAGAATGAGAGCGGGGCCAGCCTCAAGCGCCCCGAACTCTTCCGCCTTCTCTCCGATTGCCAACCCGGCGACGTGGTTCTGGTGGAGCAAGTAGACCGCCTTAGTCGATTGAACGCGGAGGACTGGGAACGCCTCAAGGCCGCGATTGCTGCAAAGCGGGTCCGCGTAGTCGCCCTAGACCTCCCCACGTCGCACCAGCTGGCTCAGTCAGGCGGTGACGATTTCTCCGCCCGGATGCTCGACGCCATCAACGGCATGATGCTCGACATGCTGGCCGCTATCGCCCGCAAGGACTACGAGGACCGCAGGAGGCGACAGGCGCAGGGGATCGCCAAGGCGAAGACGGAAGGCGTCTATCGGGGCCGTCAGGAGGATGTGAAGCGCAACGAGGGGATCGTCAAGATGCTCCGTGACGGCCACAGCTGGAATAGCATCGTGGCGGCGACGGGATGCTCAAGGTCTACGCTGGCGCGGCTGGCGAAGCGTGTTTCTGAGACAGCCGGGGAGGCATGAGCATGGGCGAAATTGCGCAAATCATCATGACGGGCGTTTTCTATGTCACCATCGGCGGCATGACGCTGGCGGGCATATGGGGCGTTTGGGATACGTTCTTTCGGTGACAACGCCGCCCCGTTTGCCTCGCCAAGGGCGCGCGCCAGTCGTGCGCCGCGAGCGATCAGAAAATACCCCGCCGCAAATCAAAGCTGACGCCTCCAGCGGCTTCTCCAAAGCAGTTTACTAAGACGACATCGTGTCTCGTGAACGTGCGGTCATCGCTCTGCCACTCCTTGAAAGCCATTTTGACCGCGTATAGTCGCGGGGGAACTAGATACGGCGCTCCTAATCGCTGTGTCTCTAAAGAATAGTCACCGGGAATATTTGCCAGTACGCTGCAACAATCGGGGTTGATCTTCATGAAATTGGCGATGGACGTATACCGCCATGGATCGTTTCCCGTCCGGTGATCGCTGCTTCGGAGGGCTATGCCCAATTTGACATAGTGCCCTATCGCCCCCTCGACGATGGCTTGTGGGGTTATGCTCCCGCAGCGGACTTCCTGATCGGCAGAAAGGGCCTGATAGGGTGATGCGCGTGAATTATCGTCGGACGGTGTTGTGAGCCATTCGTACCCAAGATGCAGGATAACTCCGCCCGCGCAGAAGAGGCCGACGAGAAACGCGACCGAAAGCACAAACCTTGCGCGCAAAAGCCAGCGCCTCATTGAATTTCCTTGAGCGAATGTTCGGTTTGCGGAAGAGAAGATATGCACCCGCGATCGAGGCGGTTAAGGAGCCCCGTCCCCACTTCAAGGCTCCGTTCGTGGACCGCGTTGCCTACGCGGCGTAGCTCCGCAGCAGCGCCAGTCGTCCCTGTTGCGTCTTCTTCTCTGCCTTGGTGACGCGCAGCATTCTAGGCGTGTCGTCGGCCTTCAAATGCCCGTTGGCATCTTCGCATAGGTGGAGAAAGCGGCCCCGTTTCATAGCAGTTTCCATTTCGTGGATACGCTCATCCAGATAGCCGATTGCCCTTTCGCATTCGCTGATACGCGCCTGATCCATCCGAAAGCCCTCTCTATAGTTCTTGGTACGTTCTCCATCTTGGAGCCAAGTGTCAAGCTAAGGGTGCGACATTCTGTCTATTTGGTCGGATACCTTGGACCATCCAACCGCCTTTGCACCACAATCGCCGCCCGCTGAGTCAACTGCCGCCGCCCCGATAGTCCCACTTCTTGGACCTTCCTTCCTCCGCCTCCATCAGTCCAATATCTTGGCCTAAGTCCTTGTTTCCCTGCGAGTCTTCATGTGCAATTTGGCCACCATGCCAAATCAAAAAGGAGACCCCAAGGCATGGTTATCACGTCTATTTCCACCCGCACGGCGCAGCTTTTGGCCCTATCGGAAGCCGCCGAGTTCCTTCTGTGCGCCATTCGCGCCCTCGCGGTAGGCCACCCCGACAGCCTTTCCGAGGCCATCCGTCCCGCTGAGTGGGCGCTGGCGAAGATCGAAGAGGCCCGAGTCCTTCCGCTGGAGGGCCGTTGATATGGCGAGACAGCGCGGGAACCTTTGGCAAGCCGACGTTAGGCAGGAAGACGGCACCCGGCTCCGCCCGACCTTCAAGACGGAGAGCGAGGCGGCGCAATGGGAAGCCGAGGCGAGGGAAGCCGTCCGACAGGGCAAGCCCCTGCCGCCTTCGGTACGCCCATCGCGGCGAACGTCTGAGCGCGATCTTCACCTTCTCGGCCCCCTCTTCGATTTCGTAGCAAGGACCGAGTGGGCCGGGAAGCGGGCGCAGCTGACCTTGACCGCGAATGGGCGGCATGTCTGCGAGTTCTTCGGGCGCAATAAGCCGGTGGCCGACATATCCGCCGCCGACATTGCCGAAATGAAGCTGCATTTTGCCGAGCAGGGTCTTGCACCGGCGACGGTGAATCGGAAGGCGGCGGCGTTGTCGAAGATGCTCACCATCGCCAAGGATGACGGCGTTATTGGCGCAATGCCCCGCATCCGGTGGGCGACGGAGGAGAAGACGCGGTTCCGGTATATCGATGAGCGCGAGGAACGGGCCCTTCTGGCCTACTGGGATGCGAACGGGATGCATTCCATGCGGGAGCTTTGCGTCTTGCTCCTCGACATTGGAGCGCGGTGCTTCACGGAAATGATTGCCGCGCGATGGGATCCTTCATCGTGTGTCGGAGGGAGTGGACGACGATCTTCGGATCATCCGTCACGGCCCGTACGCGATCACTTTCAAGAAGATGTCGGCGGAAGACAGGCGAGAGGTCGAGCAACTCGCCGACGAGGCGGGCTACATTCGCAATGACGACATTTAGGCCCCGCCCAGGCTGGCAGGCAGGGTGTCGGAGTTTTTTCGCGCCATGGCCAATGCTGGTTTCGGCCTAGAGTTTTACGATCCGGGAGACGCTCCCTTCGACCTTCAACGGTTGCATCTCTCAGCTGATACCCGAGGGGAGCTGGAATGGCTCAGGGATTTCGAACTGTACCACTTATCGGGCTGGACGTCGGTGCAGGCAGAGGGAAGGGTAGACGGACATAAATTTTATTTTCGTGCGCGTGGGAGTTACTGGCGGTTCGAGGTGGGCGGCAACGAACGAGGGACACGGTCACCCAGGTGGTGACACGAGGAATCCTGGCCCTCGGTGACAGGTTTCGAAGCCGGTTACATGTCCGACGAAGAGGCCGTTAGTTGTATTCTGAAGGCCATCGAGCTTTTCCAAAACGGGGACAACTGTCACTTCAAGCCGGAACATCCGGAATACGAGCGGACGATCTTAGAAGGGTGGTCGGCCGGAGCCCTAAGCCTGCTGATCGTTACGATCAGGCTTGGCATTTCTGCGAAAGAAACCGTCACACGAATGCGGACGTGGGGGATCGAACTGCCGTACACCGCCGACCGGGAAGTTCAATATGTGGAGTCGCTACCCGTTCGGCGGCTTAGGTCGCATGTTGATCGCTAAGCAGGAGAAGCAAAGGCATCTCATAAGCGAGACTCGTGACGCAACTAACGTACATGTGGAGAAAGTTCTAACGTGACCTATCTTATGGGGAAGCGCTAGCTTGCTCTGCTAGAGGATGAGACATGACTGGCCGAGCATGCCATGTGTCGTCTTGGGGATTGTAAACGCCTGGAAGGGGGTAGCAGCTATTGATCAGCAGGAAGTCTTTTATATTGAATGTTGCAATCGGCAATTGACTCACCAGGGCCGCTGCCGCGATATGGAGGTCCTGTCCGAAGCGAATTCTTTTGGCTCCTGGATGAGATACCATGAGATTGCGGAGCCTGGGATCGGCAGCCAAATTCCCCCACACCTCGGCAACCTCCTTTCCGGTCTCCAGGATGGGCATGCCGGAGGCGATAAGCCCTTGGTACCAGGTGGTCAGTCTAACGGCTTTGACGGGGTCACGAGAACAAAGCTGCATGATCCCCTGTTGAAATTCGACGATAGCCGCCGCTGGAATGGTGAGGTTTGGTGCATCTTTTATAAACCGGAGGACGTGTGGATTGGGCTTAACCCTGCTGGTTTCGCTCAAAACGCACGTATCGAGTAAGTATCCGGTCGTCATGGAAATGCCCGCTCAATTCAAATGCGAGAAACGTCCGAAATAATGGTTAACAGGCGATTAACGGACCTTTTTCCCTCGGAATTGCGTTTCGAGCCGCCGCTTATGGGAGCGAATTATGAGTAACGAAGATAGAAATCTCAGAGAGCAAGACGGAATGTCAGTCGACATCGTCCCCATTCCGAAGGACGGAGAGCTAAGGCGTTTCTTTGAGCGGCTGCGAGCCACTGGGACTCTTAAGGTCAACGATGGCGGCCATGAGTATGTGATTAAGATTTCAAGTTCACAGATGACAAATGAAGCGAGGGATTTTTTGGCTCGTGGGGGACCGATACCGGAATAATGTTCCCGCCTGTGTGTAGCATCATCTCCAGGACGTGCGTTCTTTGGCCCGCGATCCTTCCCAGCGTCTTGCGAAGTCTGACATCGCCGCTAGGATCATTTTCGACCACTGCCAGCGAAATGCGCACGTTGATGGGCTACTGAAGCCAACTCAAGCAATCATCTGCCGCGCTGACACCGGCAACTCCAGGTAATCTCGCCCTGTCGAAGCGTTGGATTCGTCATTGAGAATTGCTTGTGTTGCATCACTATGCGGTAGAAATTTCAAGAACCTTGTTTTGCAGTCAGCTTTTTCGTGCTTTTCTTCCTTCGAACGACGGCAGACTTCTCATCTGAAGCTCGCATCCTCGAACCATCGTTGGCTTTCAACTTGGCTATTGCCTGTTTCAGGTCCGTTGGGAATTCAACGGGCTCACATTGGTGATAGACTTGATAAAATGCGGTAAGAGCATCACAGAGCGTCGACGATACGGAGAAATGTTCCCCACTTGCCGTGATAAGCAGCGCGAAGATTTTTATATCCCCCCACGTGTTCCAGGCGTAGTCAAGCCAGATTTCGCCATTCCAGGGCATGTCTAAGCTGACCGAGCAGAGGTCTTCTTCGAGGGTCTCATCGTCACCCGAAAGGAACGTCCTGTCGTTTGTGGTGAATACAGTCTGAATGGTAGAGGCCGGGCAGCCAGCTATGCCAATATCGAAGTTCGCGGAGCCGTTTGGGAAATCCGTCTTATGATTGTGGAAATGGGCAACGAGCCTGATCGGTTCGTAAAATACTGGGCTTGATGCGACTTCGTTATTCTGCGGAAAGAGTGACGTCTCGATATTGCCAAGCGTCTCCACTGTAGACTTTGAAGACTTGAAGGCTGACAACAATGTCCGGCCTTGCGCTAAAGCGCGATAGAATGAGACGGCACCTTTCCGCGCAGCAAAATTCGTGATGGGTGCCTCGGTACCGATAGTGAAGGATACGGTGTCGGTAATCGCCTTCGCCAGGTCTGCTGAATCGCAAGCGTTTAGATAGACAAGCTTGGGTGGACTTGGCGCTAGAAGAACTCGGAGCGCCTCATCCGTCAGCTTTCGCGGATTACCCTTCGAGTCCATTAGTTCCAACGAATCCTTTTCGCCGTGGGCGGAGATGTGCACGATGTCCGGCTTGTGCACGAGAATCTGGTTCTCGACATCTTCGAACGGCAACGCGGGTAGGAAGACAAACTCCATGCGCCGCCCCACACCATAGATGGCATCGCGTTGAAGCTCGGTTATCTCGTGCTCGACCATCAGCGTTGAGTTGTTGGCGTGGTTTGACGAAATGTAGAGAACTTTCACTGGTGTTCTCCCCCACTCACGATCCTATGGATGCGGCTGACCGTCTCGATATCGCTGATGTATGGCTTGATGTTGTGCCTATTGCCGGAATCATTGTGGATCGCAATATCTATGATTGGCTCGTCGAACATCGCAAAACTTTGGGAATGCAAAGGATTCAGTGCGACGATATCTGCCTCATCATAGATGTTTGCCCAGGTACTTACGTCCGGACGGACGACCGCTGGCGGCTCAAGGCGTTTCCTGATTGCCTGAATCCCGAGTGGAGAGCCAAGCGTGATTAAACCTGTGATGTTTCTCTTCTTCTTGCGCAGGATATTATAAGCAACCACGGTTCCGAGCGAGTGGCTTACTACGAGCGTTGGTTCATTGGTGAAACGGCTTTCTACGATCTCATCGATCTCCGCTCGTACTTTTTCCACGGTCAGGTACAGGTAGACGTCTCGCAGGAGCCTCTCGATGGACCATTCGGAAAATGCTGGGAATGTTTCGTCGAGATGCCTCACGGTCGCAACAACCCAGGACCAGTTCTGCACTCCACGCTCGGCCATGTCGTCAATGTTTGCCCCCTCCAGAGGTTCGCCCGCTGGCTTCTTCGTGCGGAGCACATACTCTGGATCGACGGGCGGGGGTTGGATGGCTAGATTACCGGCCTCGCTTTTGTTGGCGGACAATTCCACCGCCGCTTCGGCCATGAACTTAACGAAATCTGAATCCTGCCCCTCTTCAGGGGCCGATCTTTTCAATTCGTCGGCATTAGCAGGATCAGCTTTCGATAGTTTGAGCAGAACATCACCGTAGAAAGGTTGGTCCACTTCGCTTGCAGCGATCTTGGGCTTATTGACTTTGGAAAGGCCCCGGTTGAGGGCACCAAGCCACTCTTCTTTAAGTTCTTGCTCGGAGCGCCCCTCCTGGGACCTCCCGTGAATAAACAGCAACCGCATCTTGCCTCCCCCCGACAACTTTAGCAGACAATTTACTTGAATTAACTACTATTACGAGAATATTGCAAGAACGCTTTTACATCACGCTTAGCGCAAGCGCTGATCAACAGTGAGCTGGGTGTGCTACAGACAAATAGAACGTGGCTTGTTGAATTCGCCCATATGCTGCCAACCTTTTTCTTTCCGCTTAGGCCCAAGCAGTTGCGTTTTCTCCGCGACTTTCGATCAATTTCCAGTCGATGAAGACTGTGGCCAAGTAAGCTGACGGATAGCTGGAAGCAAACGCGTGGCCTTCTCTGTCCGCCAGCAAAAGGCGTCGCCGCCAAGGTACGAACTGGTTACCTTTCGTTGCTTGCATCGCCCGCGCAAACAATCGGCCTTCTCGGCAGGAGGACCCGAACTTGGATTATTTACCCCACCCCGCACGCGTAGGCTTCCTTGCCGCAGCTGAATGCGAACGATCTGACCAACTTGATGCTCGTATCGAAGCACGGCTACAGCAATCACAAGGGACGTCGGGAAAAGAGCAATCCGTAGTGAGAAACTGGATGGCGGCTGGAGAGCGAGCCGGTGTCACTGAATACGAGATGAGCCAACTGGGCGAGAGGGTAATTAGTTTTCAAAACTTGGCTGACGACGTTCTCAATGCTGATGAGAGTTCCATTTTTGATGTCTCGTCTCTGGTTTCGAAACTGCCCTCGAACGACATATCTCGGTTCAGTCTCGCTGATCTCGTCCTTCCCGGCGAAGAAACCATCTACATCCATTTTGGGCGACAAGAAGCTTTCGTCTTAGATGGTACTGATGATCTTTATCTCGAAGGTGCGTATGTCACGCAGATAGATCACGGCGACGGAGGCGATGAAAAAAGCTCTTTCAGAGCCATCCTGGTTTACAGCGACCCGAACTTCGATGCCGAGGCTTTTGAGCGGCCACTTGGCCGCACCCTCAAACGCAACACCGACTACGTCAGGTTCGACATCCTTCATACTGACGACGTAAAGGGTTCTCAAGTTTGGCTCAAAACGGAGACCGGCAAGAGAGCCAAGTGATGGCGGCGGGCTTCCAGACCTATCGTTCTGCCTATGACCTGCTCGTCCGGTGCATGATCTATCTGGGTACTCCGGATCGCGATCTGGAGGCGGGCTTCTTTGCTGGCGCTCCGGTATCAATGCAGCGAAAAGCGCTGAAGGGTGACCCTGACGCGCTTTCCGATCTTCTGTCGGAAGGGTTTCCAGCGGTCCAGTTTGTCGGTCGAAACATCAAGCCGATTGCGAAATTGGATCAACCAGACTGGGGTTCCCAAACGTTTGGGTTTGGAAGGTAAGGAGGATTGTCGAATTGAAGGTTGGGCATAATTTCGTTCAGGGCCAGCGATAACGGCACTTTGGGCCACAGATGCCTGCCGTAGGGACAAACCTTAAGGGCGGCACCAAAAAGATGACCGATCAAGCTACTGAAGCATCTTTAACCGATGCTACGGGCGAGAATTGAATCCATGGCCGCGTCCAGACCAAAGTGACCACGACCACAGGTTTGTTGGACTCGATATAGTCCAGTTTCTCAGCAACGCGAGCCTACTTGAGAAGCAGCAGCAATCACTCATGCCCGTTGCATGGTCAACGTGGAACTTTCTCGTCACTCACTGCTTGCCTACGTCGAGCACTTGATACGCAGAATGGTAAGCGAGTTTGTCGCTTGCAGTAATCGGCGAAACCTTTGGAAAAACCAAAGGACACCCAATGGACTACCTACCACACCCGGTACGCACGATGTTCATCTCGGCAGCGGGATACGAACGCTCCGCTCAAACAAAAGCTGCCATTGAGAAGAACATCCAACTGTCAGATCCTAAGTTGGCGCGTCAATGCAGCACTATTGCTCGCTGGGTACAGACCGCTGAGAGGTCGGGCGCAACCGACGAACAAATCGTGGACATGCAAGGACGGATTAGGGTCTTGGAAATGATTGCGATGCCCGTCCTACACAGCGACAAGTGCTCAATCTTCGACGTGTCGGCATTGCTCCCGAAGCTACCAAAGAACGACATCTCGGCCTTCAGCCTGCGCGATCTGGTGCTCCCTGGCGGTGAAACTGTCTACATTCATTTTGGTCGCGAGGAAGCGCTCATCGTAGACCATGATCACGACCTCTATTTTGAAGGCGCTTATGTAATGTGCGTTGACGATGAGGTTGATGAAGACGAAGTGAGCACATTCCGAATTGCGCTCGTATTCAGCGATCCAGAATTCGGAGGACTCGCCTTCGACCGGCCAATCGGCCAAACGCTTAAGCGAAACTCGGACTTCGTTCGATTCGAGATCAAGCACACCAACAGCGTGCGACAGGGCTTCGCGAGCCTGGCACAAAACGGCTTGGCGGAAGAAAGTCAGGTTCTGACTGCACCACTGAAAGTTTATCGCGCAGCTTATGATCTTCTCGTTAGGTCGATGATTTACCTCGGCCAAGAGGGACGCGACTTGGAACAGGGTTACTTCGACCGGGGCTCCGGAAAGGCAGTTGCGGAAGGCGTTGAACGGCGACGAAAACGCCGAACACTATCTATTGGAGAGTGGCATTCCTTTAGTGCAGTTTGTCGGCCGAAACATCGGGCCTGTTCCCGACCTTTCCGAGCCTGATTGGGGGGCCGAGCCAGTTGGCTTTCGGATTTAGAGAATTTTGCAGTTTCAAGCCAAGAATATTGCCGGGGAAAGTTGTTACGGGGCATCCGCCCCCTAAGACCGGCTCCAGGGAAATTCGTTAGGGGCCGCACCAATAGCTGAGAAATCGGGAGTTCTCAAGTCAAAATGGTGCCCCATGCCGGAATCGAACCAGCACTCCTTTCGGAACTCGATTTTGAGTCGAGCGCGTCTACCAGTTCCGCCAATGGGGCACGGTACTTGTGAGCCATCGCCGTTTACACGAAGCGCCTGCGGGCGGCAACCGGCAAATCCGGCGGAGGGCACGATCACTTATCCGTGCGGTGCATTTACAATGCGGCGGCACCTGATAGAAATCGGCGCGGTTTCCGCCGGCCCGTTTGCCGGCTTCACTGGACGATCCCGATGACCGCATCTCTTTCCCGCAAGGCATCCGCCGGCCTTCTTTCCCTCGGCATGGCGGCGACCGTCGGCGGCGCGCTCGCCTTCGAGCATATCGGCGGCTACATTCCCTGCGCGCTCTGCCTGTTGCAGCGCGATCCCTATTACTACGGCATCCCGGTCGCGGTGGCGGCGCTTCTTTCCGCGCTCTTCGGCGGGCCCGTCTGGCTGACGCGGCTGCTGCTGGCGGTCGCGGGCATCATGATGCTCGTGGGGGCCGGCATGGGTGTCTATCATGCGGGCGTCGAATGGGGCTTCTGGGAAGGACCCGCGACCTGCGCGACCACGGCGCAGGGCGTCACGCAGAATGCCGGCGACCTCCTCTCCGACCTCAATGCCAAGCACGGCCCGTCCTGCACGGAGGCTTCCTTCCGGCTCCTCGGCCTCTCCTTCGCCGGCTGGAACGTGATCGCGAGCCTCATCCTCGCCGCGATCGCCTTTTCGGGCGTGCGGTCCGCGAAAGCCTGAGATGCCGCAGCGTGTGAGGTGACCGTCGCCGCAGGGCCGTCCGGGCCCTTGCGGGGCAGGGTTCACGGCTGCAGTTCGACGTCCCAGTAGAGATAGTCCATCCAGCTTTCATGCAGATAGTTGGGTGGAAACAGTCGCCCGTTGTTGTGCAGATCCTGAACCGTCGGCTGGTAGGGCTTCTGATGCGGGTGCATGCCCGCCTGTCTGGGCAGCTTGCTGCCCTTTCTCAAATTGCAAGGGGAGCAGGCGGCGACCACGTTCTCCCAGGTCGTCTCGCCGCCATGGGCACGCGGGATGACATGGTCGAAGGTCAGGTCGTGCGCCGACCCGCAGTACTGGCATTCGAACTTGTCGCGCAGGAACACGTTGAACCGGGTGAAGGCCGGGTAGCGGGAGGGCTGCACGTAGGTTTTCAGGCACACGACGCTCGGCAGGCGCATCGTGAAGCTGGGCGAGGAAACCGAATGGTCGTATTCGGCGATGATGTTGACGCGGTCTAGAAACACAGCCTTGATCGCGTCCTGCCAGGACCAGAGCGACAAGGGATAATAACTCAGCGGCCTGTAGTCAGCGTTCAGTACAAGAGCTGGCAGGGCCTGTGGTGAAACAGAAATCGTCAAGGGCTTCTCCTGATCGATTCGGCATCTGCCCTTCTATATTAGGCCCGTTGTTACAGCATTGTGAAGCGGGAAAGGAAAAGCGAAAACAAGGTATTTCGCGGGCTTCAGCCCTCCAGCACCGGGGCGACCTCGCGCCGCATCTCCCGCGCGTAATAGGCCCAGAACAGCCGCGCCGAGACGCCCCGCCAGGGCGACCAAGCGGCCGCGATCCGGTCGAGTTCCTGCGGGCTCGGCCGCATGGCAAGGCCGAGCGCGTGGGCGACGGCGTTCTGCAGCGCGATGTCGCCGGAGGGGAAGATGTCGGGGTGCCCGCCGCAGAAGAGGAGATAGACGTCCGCCGTCCAGCGGCCGATGCCCTTGATCGCCGTCAGAGCGCGGGCCGCGGCGGCCGCGTCCATGCGGCAGACGGCGTCGAGATCGAGGTCGCCGCGGTCGACCGCCTCGGCGGCGCGGCGCAGGGTCTCGGCCTTGGCGCGCGAGAGGCCGACGGCGCGGCAGTCCGCATCGGAGAGCGCGAGGACATGGTGGGGCGTGATGTCGCCCGCCCTTTCCTCCAGCCGGTGCCAGATGGCGTCGGCGCTCGCCCGCGAGACCATCTGCGCGACGATGATGCCGGCAAGGCCGCGATAGCCCGGCGGAAGCCGGCGCAGCGGCACGGGGCCGGCCTTGTCGATGACGGTGAAGAGGCGCGCGTCGATGAGCGCGAGGTCGACGAGACCCGCGGCCACATCCGCATCCGTTCTGATCATGTGCAATTGCATGGTTTCAAGCGGCCCCGGCGCCTTTCACGGGAGTGACGCGACACGCCTCTTCGTGGCAGAAGACCTCATGCAACCTGCTTTGTCAAAGACTCGTGTCTTCCGTTTCGCGCCGAGCCCCAACGGCCTGCTGCATCTCGGCCACGCGTTGTCGGCGATGCTCAACCACGATCTTGCCGCCGCCTGCGGCGGGCGCTTCCTGCTGCGCATCGAGGATATCGACCCGGCCCGCTCGCGGCCGGAATTCGAGGCGGCGATCTACCGGGACCTTGCCTGGCTCGGCCTCTCCTGGGAGCAGCCGGTGCGCCGCCAGTCCGAGCATCTCGCCTTCTACGGTAAGGCGCTGGAGCGGCTGAAGGCGATGGGCGTCCTCTATCCGGGCTTCCGCAGCCGCGGCGAGGTGAAGGCGCGGGTGGAAGCGCGGGAGAAGGCGGGCGGCGCCTGGCCGCGCGATCCGGACGGCGCGCCGCTCTATCCGACCGAGGAACGGCATCTCGACCGGGACGAGGCGCAGGCGCGCATCGCCGCCGGGCACCAGCATGCTTGGCGGCTCGACATGGAGAAGGCCCGGGCGCTCGCGCCGGCCGTGCTCGACTGGCAGGAGGCGGGCGCGGGGCCGGAGGGCGAGACGGGGACGGTGACGGCACGGCCGGAGCGCTGGGGCGACGTGATCCTCTCGCGGCCCGATGCGCCGGCAAGCTACCACCTCGCCGTGGTGCTCGACGATGCGGCGCAGGGCGTCACCGACGTGGTGCGCGGGCAGGACCTCTTCCACGCGACGGCCGTGCACCGGCTGCTGCAGAGCCTCCTCGGCCTGCCGGCGCCGCGCTACCGCCACCATGGGCTGGTGCCGGGGCCGGACGGGAAGAAGCTCTCCAAGAGCAACAGGGATACGGGGATTGCGGCCTATCGCGAGAAGGGTTTCTTACCGCCGGACATTCGCGCCCTGCTCGCGGGCTATGGCCTCGTCCTCCATTGAGGGCTCCTCCGCCTCGCCCGCGCGCTGGCGGCGCACGCCGCGGATGCGGTCGAGGATCAGGTGCTTCACGCGGTATTTGAGGAGCGCCGCGTTGATCTCCGCGCCCATGATGAAGATCGCGCCGATCATGTAGAGGAAGACGAGCGCGATCATGATCGAGGCGAGGCCCGCATAGGTCGAGACGTAGTTGGCGAAGGTCGAGAGGTAGGAGGCGAAGGCGTAGGCGCCGAGCGCCCAGAAGAGCAGCGTCAAGAGGATGCCCGGCAGCACGTCGGCGATGCGGCGCCGGCCGGCCGGCAGCCAGAGATGGGCGATGAGGAGGCCGATGAGCAGCACGGCCACGGTGCCGACGAGGCCCCAGCTCTCCACCCAGGAATAGACGTAGGAAAGCCACGGCAGCCAGTCGCCGGTGGCGCGCACGGCGAGCGGGGCGGCGACGAGCACGATGGAGATGACGGCGAGCGCCAGGACGCCGGCGATGACGAAGCCGAGGCTGGCAAGGCGCGTCATGTACCAGTAGCGCGTCTCGGCCACCCGATAGGCGCGGTTGAGCGAGATGCGCAGCGCCTCCACCCCGTTCGAGGCGAAATAGGCGGCCGCGAGCACGGAGACCGTGAGCAGCCCGCCGCGCGGGATCGTCAGCACGGCGACGACCTCGCGGGAGATCGGCGCGGCGATCGATTCCGGCCAGGTGTCGAAGATGAGGTGCACGGCGGTTTCGGCGAACTGGTCCGCGCCGAGGAAGGAGCCGAGCGCGGTGCCGAAGATCAGGAAGGGAAAGACCGCCAGCAGCGTCGAGAGCGCGACATGGCTCGCCATCGCCCAGCCGTCGTCCTCGGAAAAATGCCAGATCGCATCGAAGGCGACCTTGTAGGCACAGCGGATGGCGGTCGGCATCGGCAATTGTCCATTCCCTTGCGGCCGTTGCCGGCCGTCTCTCGCATTGTCTGCTCGGGGGGAATATGGGAAACGGAAGCGGATTTGTACAGGAAACGACCATGTCTTCTCCAAGCGCCTGCCTGCCGAGCATCATCGTCACCGGCTGTTCCTCCGGCATCGGCGCTTATTGCGCCCGGGCGCTGAAGGCGGAGGGCTGGCGCGTCTTCGCCACGGTGCGGCGGGAGGAGGACCGGGCGGGGCTCGAGGCTGACGGCATCGAGACGCTGCTGATGGACTATACGAAGCCGGAGACCATCGCCGCCCTCGTCGAGACCGTGCTGGCGCGCACGGGCGGGCGGCTCGACGCGCTCTTCAACAACGGCGCCTACGGGCAGGCGGGGGCCGTGGAGGACCTGCCGGTCGAGGCGCTGCGCCAGCAGTTCGAGACGAACGTCTTCGGCTGGCACGACCTGACGCGCCGGGTCATTCCCGTCATGCGCCGGCAGGGGCACGGGCGCATCGTGCAGTGCTCGTCCATCCTCGGCATCGTGCCCTATCGCTGGCGCGGGGCCTACAACGCCTCGAAATTCGCGTTGGAGGGCCTGTCCCTGACGCTGCGCATGGAGCTTGCCGGCTCGGGCATCCATGTCAGCCTCATCGAGCCGGGACCGATCGCCTCGCACTTCACCGCCAATGCGCTGACACATATCGAGCGGGTCATCGACCTGGAGAATTCGGTGCACGCCGAAGAATACCGGCGGCAGTTGAGGCGCCTTCGCGGCGAATCGAAACCGGCGCGCGGCAAGCTCGGGCCGGAGGCGGTCCATGCCGCGCTGCGCCACGCGCTGACGGCGAGGAAGCCGCGGCCGCATTACGTGGTGACGCGGCCGGCAAAACAGGGCGTGCTCCTCAAGAAGCTGCTGCCGGCGGCGCTTTTCTACCGCATCATCGGCCGGCTCGGCTGACGCGGCGCGTCGTCGCAGGCCGAAAGCCCGCAAAATGCGTGCACTTTGCGCGGAATGCCCTATGTGATGAGGGCTGACAGAAATCAAACCGGATCGCTGGCATGTCTTCCTTCCTCACCTACCTGACCCTCGTCGTCATGGCCTTGGTCGCCCTCGTGCTCGTGCGCGGCCTCTTCAACATGCTGAAGGGCGGCAGCGGCAACACGTCGAACAAGCTGATGCAGATGCGCGTGCTGCTGCAGGCGATCGCCATCGCGCTTATCATGCTGACGCTGTGGATCACGGGCGGGGGACGCTGACATGGTCAAGCTCAACAAGATCTATACCCGCACGGGCGACAACGGCACGACCGGCCTTGCCGCCGGCCCCCGCCGCAAGAAGCACGACCTGCGCGTCGAATCCTACGGCGCGGTCGACGAGGCGAACTCCGCCATCGGCATCGCGCGCCAGCATCTTGCCGAGCATCCCCCGCTCGACCGCATGCTGATGCGCATCCAGAACGACCTCTTCGACCTCGGCGCGGACCTTGCGACGCCGGAGACCGGCAAGAAGCTCGACTACGAGCCGCTGCGCATCGTGAAAGCGCAGGTCGACCGCCTGGAGCGGGAGATCGACGGGCTCAATGCCGACCTGGAGCCGCTGCGCTCTTTCGTTCTGCCGGGCGGCACGCCTGCGGCGGCGGCGCTGCATGTGGCGCGCACGGTCGCGCGCCGGGCCGAGCGGCGCATCGTCGCCCTTCAGGACAGCGAGGGCGAGGCGGTGTCGGCGGAGGCCGTCGCCTATATCAACCGGCTCTCCGACTTCCTCTTCGTCGCTGCGCGCTGGGTGAACGACCACGGCCGCACGGACATATTGTGGGTGCCGGGGCAGAACAGGTAAGCTCCCCGCAAAAGGGCCGGAAAGGGGATACATGTTCATACCGCTGCATGACGCGAATTCCCTGAAATACATCAAGGTACAATATGTCACGATCGGCCTGATCGCGGTCAATGTCGCGGCCTGGCTGGTGACGGGGCTCGCCTCGACGCGGGAATTCTCCGACGCGGCGGTGGTCGGCCTCGGCTATATTCCCGCGGTGGTCTTCGATTTCGCCGACCTGCAGGCGGACCTCGTGCTGGTGCCGAAGGACGCGACCTTCATCACCTATGCCTTCCTCCATCTCGATTTCCTGCACCTCGCGTCGAACATGTTGTTTCTCTGGGTGTTCGGCGACAATGTCGAGGACGCGCTGGGGCATGTCCGCTTCCTCCTCTTCTATCTTCTTTGCGCCGCGGGCGGCGCGCTGGTGCACGGCCTCGTGCAGCCGGATTCCGAGGCGCCGCTGATCGGCGCGTCGGGCGCCGTCTCCGGCGTCGTCGCCGCCTATTTCCTGCTGCATCCCAAGGTGCGCGTCTGGGTGCTGGTGTTCTTCCGCATTCCCCTGCCGCTGCCGGCGGTCATTCCGCTCGCCTTCTGGATCGCCCAGCAGTTCTTCATGCTGGCGGTCGACCGGGACGGCGGCGTTTCCTGGGGCGCCCATGTCGGCGGCATCCTCACCGGGGCGCTCCTCGTCCTCGTCCTGCGGCGGAAGGGCGTGCCGCTGTTCGACCGGACCATCGTGACGCCGAAGGCCGTGCGGCATGCCGAGGCGCCGGCAATATCCGCCGAAGCCTCGTCCTCCGGCTCCTCCGTGCCGCCCACCCATTGGGGGCGGTGAGATGTTTCGAGGCAAATTGACGTGGACGTAAAGGTAATTTATAAGCCTCCCGTTTTCGCAGGAGGAGAGCCCGCCGTGCATTGTAATTGGGGAAAAAACGCGTATCGATGTCGCCAACCGACAATCAGGGCGTCCCTGAAAGGCGCATTTTCCCTCGCGGGCATTTGAAGGAAGGAAGCCATGAAGATCTTGGTCCCTGTCAAGCGGGTCGTAGACTACAACGTGAAGATCCGCGTCAAGGCGGACGGCTCGGGCGTCGAGCTTGCCAACGTGAAGATGTCGATGAATCCGTTCGACGAAATCTCCGTGGAAGAAGCGCTCCGGCTGAAGGAAGCCGGCAAGGCTGAGGAAGTCGTGGTCGTCTCCATCGGCCCGGCCAAGGCCGAGGAAACGCTGCGCACCGCGCTCGCCATGGGCGCCGACCGCGCCGTTCTGGTCGAGACCGACGATGCCGTCGAGCCGCTCGCCGTCGCGAAGATCCTCAAGGGCGTTGCCGAGGCTGAGCAGCCCGGCCTCGTCATCGTCGGCAAGCAGGCCATCGACGACGATTCGAACCAGACCGGCCAGATGCTGTCCGCGCTCCTCGGCTGGGCGCAGGCCACCTTCGCCTCCAAGGTCGAGATCGGCGAGGGCAAGGCTCAGGTGACGCGCGAAGTCGACGGCGGTCTCCAGACCATCGAGGTCAAGCTTCCGGCCGTCGTCACGACGGACCTGCGCCTCAACGAGCCGCGCTATGCCTCGCTGCCGAACATCATGAAGGCGAAGAAGAAGCCGCTCGACAAGAAGAGCCCGGCCGATTTCGGCGTCGATACCGCCCCGCGCCTCAAGGTGCTGAAGACCGAGGAGCCGTCGGGCCGCAAGGCCGGCGTCAAGGTCAAGTCGGTCGCCGAGCTCGTCGAAAAGCTCAAGACCGAAGCCGGCGTGCTCTAAGCAGGAAAGGGAGAACATCACATGGCCATTCTTCTTCTGGCAGACCACGACAACGCCACCCTTTCCGACCAGACCGCCAAGGCGCTGACGGCCGCCTCCAAGATCGGCTCCGACGTGCATGTGCTCGTTGCGGGCTCCGGCGCCAAGGCCGCGGCCGAACAGGCCGCCAAGCTCTCGGGCGTCACGAAGGTGCTTCTCGCCGAGGACGCAAGCCTTGCCAACAACCTCGCAGAGCCGCTGGCGGCGCTCATCGTGTCGCTCGCCGGCAACTACGACGCCATCGTCTCGGCCGCGACCTCGGTCGGCAAGAACGTGCTGCCGCGCGTTGCCGCCCTGCTCGACGTCGCGCAGGTCTCGGAGATCGTCGAGGTCGTCTCTGCCGATACGTTCAAGCGCCCGATCTATGCGGGCAATGCCATCCAGACGGTGCAGTCCACCGACGCCAGGAAGGTGATCACCGTGCGCACGGCCTCCTTCGCCGCAGCCGGTGAAGGCGGAAATGCTTCCATCGAGACCGTCGCCGCCGCTGCCAATCCGGGCCTTTCCAGCCACGTCAAGGATGCGCTATCGTCCTCCGACCGTCCGGAACTGACGTCCGCCAAGATCATCATCTCGGGCGGCCGTGCGCTGGGTTCCTCGGAGAAGTTCCAGGAAGTCATCCTCCCGGTCGCCGACAAGCTCGGGGCTGCCGTCGGCGCCTCGCGTGCCGCCGTCGATGCGGGCTATGCCCCGAACGACTGGCAGGTCGGCCAGACGGGCAAGGTGGTCGCCCCGCAGCTCTACATCGCCTGCGGCATTTCCGGCGCCATCCAGCACCTTGCCGGCATGAAGGACTCGAAGGTGATCGTCGCGATCAACAAGGACGAGGAAGCGCCGATCTTCCAGGTCGCCGACTACGGCCTCGTCGCAGACCTGTTCGAGGCCTTGCCGGAACTCGAAAAGGCGCTCTGAGCCGCTTTCCCGCGGTCTTCGCGACGATGTTTTCACTGGAAAAATGCGTCGCGTGCCTTTATCACTTCACCGGGCCGGCTCGACCGGCCCGGTATTTTTTTGCCTGCACCGCGGGCGCAGGCTGAATGACGGGGCGATGGGCGCTATGATCAAGAACATCGGTATTGTAGGTGCGGGCCAGATGGGGTGCGGTATCGCGCATGTCGCGGCCCTTGCCGGGTACAAGGTCCATATCTACGACCTGTCTCCCGAGCGCGTCGAGACCGGCCTTGCCACGATCAACGGCAACCTTGCCCGCCAGGTCTCCTCCGGCAAGATGAGCGACGAGGACCGCAAGAAGGCGCTCGCGCTGATCAAGGGCTCGTCCGACATCAACGACCTCTCCGACGCCGACCTCGTCATCGAGGCCGCGACCGAGGACGAGACCGTCAAGCGCAAGATCTACGGCCAGGTCTGTTCCGTGCTGAAGCCGGAAGCGATCCTCGCCACCAACACCTCCTCGCTCTCCATCACGCGCCTTGCCTCGGCCACCGACCGGCCGGAGCGCTTCATGGGCATCCACTTCATGAACCCGGTTCCGGTGATGAAGCTGGTCGAGCTGGTGCGCGGCATCGCCACCGAGGAAGGGACTTTCGCGGCCGCCAAGGAATTCGTCGCCAAGCTCGACAAGACGGTGACCGTTGCCGAGGATTTCCCGGCCTTCATCGTCAACCGCATCCTGCTGCCGATGATCAACGAGGCGATCTACACGCTCTATGAAGGCGTCGGCTCGGTGGAGGCCATCGACACGGCCATGAAGCTCGGCGCGAACCATCCGATGGGCCCGCTGCAGCTTGCCGATTTCATCGGCCTCGACACCTGCCTGTCGATCATGCAGGTGCTGCACGACGGGCTCGCCGATTCCAAGTACCGCCCGTGCCCGCTGCTGGTGAAATATGTCGAGGCCGGCTGGCTCGGCCGCAAGTCCGGCCGCGGCTTCTACGACTACCGCGGCGAGATTCCGGTTCCCACCCGCTGAGCGGCGGGAGATTCCCCAACCGCATCCTTTCGCGGAAAAATGTTTCGCCTGCCGGAAGTGTCGCGGCAGGCCATGCCTCGGATAGCCCCTGACCGGCCGCTATTGTCTGCCCCGAACTTCTCTCGCATTGGGGCTTTTCATGAAACGTATTCTCCTTCTCGGCGTGGCTCTTGCCGGTCTCGCCGCTCCGCTCACCGCGCATGCCGCCGACAAGCTGCTGAACGCCTCCTACGACGTGGCGCGCGAACTGTTCGCCGCCGAGAACGAGGCTTTCGTGAAGGAGCATCCGGGCGTCACGATCGACCAGTCGCACGCCGGCACGTCCAAGCAGGCCCGCGCCATCGTCGAGGGCCTCGAGGCCGACGTCGTCACCTTCAACCAGGTGACGGACATCGATTTCCTCGTGAAGAACGGCTTCGTGGCGGAGGACTGGCAGAAGAAGTTCCCCAACAACGCCTCGCCCTTCTATTCCTTCCCGTCCTTCCTCGTGCGCGCCGGCAACCCGAAGCACATCAAGGACTGGTCCGACCTTGCCCGTGACGACGTGAAGGTCATCTTCCCGAACCCGAAGACCTCGGGCAATGCGCGCTACACCTACCTTGCCGCGACTGCCTACGCCAAGGAAGCCTTCAACAACGACCCGGCCAAGGTCGAGGCCTTCGTCACGAAGATATTCGACAACGTTCCGGTCTTCGACACGGGCGGCCGCGCAGCCACGACCACCTTCGTCGAGCGCGAGATCGGCGACGTGATCATCACCTTCGAGGCCGAGACGCGGTCGATCGCCAAGCAGTACGGCGAGGACAAGTTCGAGGGCGTCACGCCGTCCGTCTCGCTGCTCGCCGAGTTCCCGGTCGCCGTCGTCGACAAGGTGGCCGACGCCCATGGCAGCCGCGACCTTGCGAAAACCTATCTCGACTTCCTCTATTCGCCGGAAGGCCAGAAGGTCGCCGCCGAATTCGGCCACCGTGTCCATGACGAGAAGGTCGCCGCCGAATTCAAGGACCAGTTCCCGGCTATCCGCCTCGTCAATGTCGACGACGTGTTCGGCGGCTGGGACAAGGTTTCCAAGGAGCACTTCGCTGAAGGCGGCACCCTCGACAAGATCTACGGCAGCCGCTGATTTCGTCGACGTCAATGTTTCCGGGAACCGGCGGGCGCGGAGCCTGCCGGTTGCCGGCATGAAAGGAAGCCTTCCTTGAGACGGCGTGTACTGCCCGGATTGCCGCTCGCGCTCGGCATAACCCTCGTCTATGTCGGCATCATCGTGGTGCTGCCGCTGGCCGCGCTCGTCTTCAAGGCGGCAAGCCTCGGACCGGAAGATTACTGGCGCATTGTCTCGTCCGACCGGGCGCTCGCCAGCTACCGCGTGACGCTGCTCTGCGCGCTGGCCGCCACGGCGTTCAACCTCGTCTTCGGCCTGTCGCTCGCCTGGGTGCTGGTGCGCTACCGCTTTCCCGGCCGCCGCCTCGTCGATGCGCTGGTGGACCTGCCCTTCGCCCTGCCGACCGCCGTCGCCGGCATCGCGCTGACGACGCTCTTCGCCACCAACGGCTGGTTCGGCGGGCCGCTGTCGCATCTCGGCATCAAGGTCGCCTATACGCCGCTCGGCATCATCGTCGCCATGAGCTTCACCAGCATTCCCTTCATCGTGCGCACGGTGCAGCCGGTGCTGGAGGAGCTCGACCCGGCGCTGGAGGAGGCGGGGCAGACGCTCGGCGCCAGCGACCTTTCCATCTTCGCCTCCGTCATGCTGCCGTTGCTCGCCCCGGCGCTGCTTGCCGGCGTGTCGCTCTCCTTCGCGCGCAGCCTCGGCGAGTTCGGCGCCATCATCTTCATCGCCGGCAACCAGCCGTTCTCGACCGAGATCACGGCGCTGCTCGCCTTCATCCGGCTTGAGGAATACGACTACCCGGCCTCCGCCGCCATCGCCTCCGTCATGCTGCTGACGGCCTTCGTCATGCTGGCGCTCACCAATCTCATGCAGGCGCGAGCCCTGCGCTATACCGTGAAGGGCTGACCATGGCGGATCATGGAAAGGGCAGGCCCCCGCGCGTCGGCGACAACAAGGTCTTCCGCCGCGTCCTCCTGACGGTCGTGCTGCTGCTCGTTGCGCTGATGATCGTCGCGCCGCTCGTCGTCATCGCCGTCGAGGCCTTTTCGCGCGGGATCGGTTATTTCGCCAAGTCGATCGCCGATCCCGACACGCGCCACGCCATCCTGCTGACGGTCGTCACCGCGCTCATCGCCGTGCCCTTCAACACGGCCTTCGGCGTCGCCGCCGCCTGGGCGATCACCAAGCACGATTTCCCCGGCAAGCGGCTGCTGACGGTCGTGATCGAGATCCCCTTCTCGGTCTCGCCGATCGTCGCGGGCGTGTCCTATCTCTTCGTCTACGGCCTGCAGGGGCTCTTCGGCCATGCCCTGCAGGCGGCGGATATCAAGATCCTCTTCGCGCTGCCCGGCATCGTGCTCGCCAGCATGTTCGTGACGGGGCCCTTCGTCGCGCGCGAGCTGATCCCGCTGATGCAGGCGCAGGGCCGCGACCTCGAAGAGGCGGCGACCTCGCTCGGGGCGAGCGGCTGGCGCACCTTCTTCTCCGTCACCCTGCCGAACATCAAATGGGCGCTGCTCTACGGCGTCGTGCTGTGCAATTCGCGCGTGATGGGCGAGTTCGGCGCGGTCTCGGTGGTCTCGGGCAACATCCGCGGCCAGACCAACACGCTGCCGCTGCATATCGAGCTTCTCTACCACGACTACAACGCGGCCGGCGCCTTCGCCGCCGCATCCATTCTGGCCTGCCTTGCCATCGTCACGCTCGTCGCCAAGGTGGCGCTCGAGCGGCGGGGAGCGGGCCGCGTCCAGCGCCCGTCCGCGCTTGCGGGCGCCGACAGCATCACTTCGGAGGTCAAGCCGTGAAGATCCGCCTCGAAAACGTGGTCAAGGAGTTCCAGACCTTCCGTGCCGTGCACGGCGTCTCGCTCGATATCGAAAGCGGCGAGCTCGTCGCGCTGCTCGGCCCTTCCGGTTCCGGCAAGACGACGATCCTGCGCATGGTCGCCGGCCTCGAATATGCCGACGGCGGCGCGATCTACTTCGGCGAGGAGAACGCCACGGACATTCCCGTGCGCGAGCGCGGCGTCGGCTTCGTCTTCCAGCACTATGCGCTCTTCCCGCATATGACGGTGGGCGAGAACATCGCCTTCGGCATGAAGGTCTCCAAGGTGAAGCGCACGTCGGCGGAGATCGCCGCGCGCGTGACGGAGCTGCTCGACCTCGTGCAGCTCGGCGGGCTCAAGGACCGCTTCCCCGGCCAAATCTCCGGCGGCCAGCGCCAACGCGTGGCGCTCGCCCGGGCGCTTGCCGTCGATCCGCGCGTGCTGCTGCTCGACGAGCCCTTCGGCGCGCTCGACGCCAATGTGCGGCGGGACCTCCGCCGCTGGCTGCGCAAGATCCACGACGAGCTCGGCATCACCACGCTCTTCGTCACGCACGACCAGGAAGAGGCGCTCGACCTTGCAGACCGCGTCGTCATCCTCAACAAGGGCAAGATCGTGCAGGAAGGCACGCCCGAGGCCGTCTGCCGCAACCCGGCCGATGCCTTCGTGATGAACTTCTTGGGCGATGCCAACCGGCTCGACGCCGATATCCGCGGCGGCAAGGCCTATGTCGACGACATCGCCTTCGAGGCGGACGGCGTTGCCGACGGCAGCGGGCAGATCCTCTTCCGCCCGGCGGACGTCACCTGGCGCGAGGACGGGCAGGGTATTTCGGCGAAGATCGTCCGCGTCATCGACCGGCCGGATTCGCGCCGCGTGCTGGCGATGACGGGAAGCGGGCAGGCCGTCGAATTCGATACCGCGCCGGAATTCCCGCACCGCAAGGGCGAGGCCGGCTTCATCGACATCCGCCGGCCGCGCGTCTACGCGAGCGCGTGACGTCAGCTCTTCGGCGGCGCCAGCGCGGCGTTGATCAGGGCTTTGGCGTCCTCGCTGTCCCAGGCGGCGGGGCCGTTCATGGCCGAGATCAGGCAGCCCTTCTCGTCCATCAGCAGCGTTACTGGCAGGCCGAAGGCAAGGCCTTCCTTCTTCAGCGTGTTGAAGACGCCCATCGAGGCATCGCGATAGTAGCCGAGGTCGTGCACGTTCGTCTCGTCGAGGAAAGCCTTCGGCTTCTCGTCGCCGCCGGTGTCGATGTTGATCGCCACGACCTCGAATTTCTCCGAGCCGAGGTCCTTTTCCAGTGCGTTGAGCGCCGGCATCTCCTCGCGGCAGGGCACGCACCAGCTTGCCCAGAGATTGACGAGCAGGGTCTTGCCAGAAAAGTCGGCGATGGTCTTCTTCTTGCCGTCCGGGCCGTCGAAGACGAGGGCGGGCAGCGTCCGGTGCTCGTCCACCGTGCGCATGGCGGCGACCTGTCCCTTGGTGAAGGGCGTGATCGCGGCGGCCTTTCCGGCGGCGAGCGGGCAGGCGCCGGCAGCGTCCGCCGTGAGCGCGCCATTGCCAGACAGGCTTTCCTTCACGTATATCGCAGCACCACCGGCAAGAAGGCCGGCAAGGCCGGCGATGGCGATGAGCTTTCCTGCCGGCAGGCCGAGTTTCTTCTTCACTGACATTTCATTCTCCAGGACACTTTCCAGGCGGGCACCCATGGCAGACGGCACTTCCGAGACGAAATCCTCGAACCAGATGTGGGGCGGCCGCTTCGCCTCGGGGCCGGATGCGATCATGGAGGAGATAAATGCCTCCATCGGCTTCGACAAGAAGCTTTACGCCCAGGACATCCGCGGCTCAAAGGCGCATGCCGAAATGCTTGCCCATCAGGGCATCATTTCGGCGGACGATAAGGAAAAGATCGTTCACGGTCTCGACACGATCCTGTCAGAGATCGAAAGCGGCAATTTCGAGTTCTCGCGCAAGCTGGAAGACATCCACATGAACGTCGAGGCGCGGCTGGCGACGCTCATCGGCCCCGCCGCCGGGCGCCTGCACACCGCCCGCTCGCGCAACGACCAGGTGGCGCTCGATTTCCGCCTCTGGGTCAAGGAGGAATTGCAGCGGACCGAGAAGGCGCTGACGGGCCTCATCGCCGCCTTCCTCGACCGCGCGGAAGAACATGCCGAAACGGTCATGCCGGGCTTCACCCATCTCCAGACGGCCCAGCCGGTGACCTTCGGCCACCATTGCATGGCCTATGTGGAAATGTTCGGCCGCGACCGCCAGCGCGTGCGCCATGCCATCGAGCATCTCGACGAGAGCCCCATCGGTGCGGCCGCGCTCGCCGGCACGGGCTACGACATCGACCGGCACATGACCGCGAAGGCCCTCGGCTTCCGCGAGCCGACGCGCAATTCCATCGACACGGTCTCCGACCGCGACTTCGCGCTGGAGTTCCTGTCCATCGCCGCCATCGCCTCGGTCCACCTGTCGCGTCTTGCGGAAGAAATCGTCATCTGGTCGACGCCGCAGTTCGGCTTCATCCGCCTGTCGGACGCCTTCTCCACCGGCTCCTCCATCATGCCGCAGAAGAAGAACCCGGACGCTGCCGAGCTGGTGCGCGCAAAGACGGGCCGCATCAACGGTTCGCTGATCGCGCTTCTCACCGTCATGAAGGGCCTGCCGCTCGCCTATTCCAAGGACATGCAGGAAGACAAGGAACAGGTCTTCGATGCCGCCGAGAGCCTTGAACTGGCGATTGCCGCGATGACCGGCATGGTGCGCGACATGACGATCCGTTCGGACCGGATGAAGGCGGCCGCGGGCTCGGGCTATTCCACCGCGACGGACCTTGCCGACTGGCTGGTGCGCGAGGCGGGCCTTCCCTTCCGCGATGCGCACCACGTCACCGGCCGCGCCGTGGCGCTTGCCGAAGGCAAGGGCTGCGACCTTGCCGAACTCTCGCTGGAAGACCTTCAGGCGATCCATGCGGCCATCACCGCCGACGTCTACAACGTGCTGACGGTCGAGGCCTCGGTCGCCAGCCGCAAGAGCTACGGCGGCACGGCGCCGTCGGAGGTCAGGAAGCAGATCGCCTGGTGGCGGCAGCGGAACTGATCAAGGCGCTTGCAGGACTCATCAGCAGAATAAGGGTGCACAAGGGCGGGTGAATTCGCTAAGGATGATGCCCATCCCGGCAATGGCAGGAAACGCTTCATGACACGCATCGACATCGGCAAGCTTGCGCTCGTGCTCGGCCTTTCAGCGGCGGTTCTGACGGCGTGCGGCCGCAAGGGCGATCTCGACGTGCCGGGCGGCCCGCAGCCGATCGTCAAGACCGTCGACGGCAAGGAAGTCCGCCAGCCGGAAGACAGGCCCTTCATCCTCGATCCCCTTCTCTGACGGATAGATCCCCGTGAATCATTTCGAGCATCGTGACGGCGTCCTCTATGCGGAGGACGTGCCCGTTCCGGAGATCGCCAAGGCGGTCGGCACCCCCTTCTACGTCTATTCGACGGCGACGCTTGAGCGGCACTACAAGGTGTTCTCCAAAGCCTTCGAGGGCGTGGATGCGCTGGTCTGCTACGCCATGAAGGCCAATTCCAACCAGGCGGTGCTGAAGACGCTCGCCCGGCTCGGCGCCGGCATCGACGTGGTCTCCGAAGGCGAGCTTCGCCGGGCGCTCGCCGCCGGCGTTCCCGCCTCGCGCATCATGTTCTCGGGTGTCGGCAAGACGCCGCGCGAGATGGACCTTGCGCTCGAAGCCGGCATCTACTGCTTCAACGTCGAATCCGAGCCGGAGCTCGAGGTGCTGAACGCCCGCGCCGTTGCGGCCGGCAAGGTGGCGCATGTCTCCTTCCGCATCAATCCGGATGTCGACGCGCGCACCCATGCGAAGATCTCGACGGGCAAGAAGGAAAACAAGTTCGGCATCTCCTGGGAGCGCGCCCGGGCTGTCTATGCCCGCGCGGCGAGCCTTCCGGGCATCGAGGTGACCGGCATCGACATGCATATCGGCAGCCAGATCACCGAGCTGCAGCCCTTCGACGATGCCTTCCGGCTGCTGCGCGAGCTCGTCGAGACGCTGCGCGCCGACGGCCACACCATCGACCATGTCGATGTCGGTGGCGGCCTCGGCATTCCCTACAAGACCGACAACGCCCCGCCGCCGCTGCCGGATGCCTATGCCGAAATCGTCAAGAAGCAGCTCGAAGGGCTGAACTGCAAGATCGTCACGGAGCCCGGCCGCCTCATCGTCGGCAATGCCGGCATCCTCGTCACCGAGGTCGTCTATGTGAAGGACGGCGGCGAGAAGACCTTCGTCATCGTCGATGCGGCGATGAACGACCTCATCCGCCCGACGCTCTACGAGGCCTGGCACGAGATCCAGCCCGTCGTCATCTCGGCCGCCAACGCGCCGCGCATCCGCGCCGACGTCGTCGGCCCGGTCTGCGAGACGGGCGATTATCTCGCGCTCGACCGCGAGATGGCGCAGCCGAAGCCCGGCGATCTCATCGCCGTCGGTTCGGCCGGCGCCTATGGCGCCGTGCAGGCGGGCACCTACAACAGCCGCCTGCTCATCCCGGAAGTGCTGGTCAACGGCGCGGAGTTCCACGTCATCCGCCCGCGCCTTTCCTACGACGACCTGATCGGTCTCGATTCGCTGCCGGACTGGCTCGCCTGACGGCGGGCCGCGCTCACGTTTTTGCGGCCGCCCTCGTCTTCGCCACAAAGCATGGTATCCTCAGGCCGTGACAACGAGCAGCAGAGAACGGCGCACGATGGCGATTGAAACGGACGGGCAGCGCGGGACGGATGCGGCCGGCAGGACGCTGGCGCGCCGGCTCGCCGGCAAGCGCCTCGCCGCCCGGACGGTCCTCTTCCTCGAAGCGCTGGCACCGCGGCTGCTGCCAGTCCTGCTTCTCGTCGCCGGCTTCCTCGCGCTCACCTGGTTCGGCTATTTCCGCCATGTGCCGGCCTGGCTACACGGCGCGACGCTTCTTGCCTTCGCCGCCGGCCTCGTCGCGCTTCTGCTGCGCCTGCGCGGTCTCGGCTGGCCCTCCGGCGAGGCGGCCGACCGCATGCTGGAGGCGCGCAACGCGCTCGCCCATCAGGCGATCCGCGTGCAGGACGACCGGCCGGCGGGCGGCGACGCCTTCGCCGAAGCGCTCTGGCGCGAGCACCAGTCCCGCATGGCGCGGATGATCGGGGCGCTCCGCACGGGCGCGCCGTCGCCGGATATCGCGCGCCACGACCGCCATGCGCTGCGCGCCGTGCCCGTGCTGCTGCTCGCCGTCGCCTTTGCCTTCTCCTATTCCAACCGCGGCGGCCTTCTTTACGACGTCGTTTCCTTCCGCGTGCCTGCCGAGGCGACGCCGGACGTGCGGATCGACGCCTGGGTGACGCCGCCGGCGCATACGGCGCGCGCGCCCATCTTCCTGACGGGCAACGCGGACGGCGAGACGGAAAAGGGCGAGATCCGCATCCCGCAGTTCAGCGAGCTTACCGTGCGCGTCACGGGCGACAGCAGCGGCGAGGACATGCGCTACGAGGCGGCGGGCGAGGCAAGCGCCACCGTGCTGCGCCCCGAGGCGGAAAAGCCGAAGGGCGGCGCGGCGGCGAGCCCCGCCCGCATCCTGCACTACAAGATCGTCAAGGACGGCCGGCTGACGGTCGGCGGCCGGCAATGGGCCTTCGCGGTCATCCCGGACCGGGTGCCGGAAATCGCCTTCGACGGCATTCCGCGCCGGACCGTGGCGGCGGCGCTTGAGATCAGCTTCATCGCCAGGGACGATTACGGGCTGCAGGAGGCCCATGCCGAGATCGTGCCGGTCGACGAGCCGAAGGACGCACGCCCGCTCTATCCGCTGCCGGAATACCGGCTCGACCTGCCGCGCCGCGCCGCGCGCGAGGCCAAGGGCACGACGAGCCGCAACCTTTCCGAACATCCGCTCTCCGGCAAGCGCGTGAAGATCACGCTCGTCGCCAAGGACGCCGCCGGGCAGGAAGGGCGCAGCCAGCCTGTGGAGATGATCCTGCCGGCCAAGGTCTTCTTCGAGCCGCTGGCCGGCGCCGTCGCGGAGGAGCGGCAGGTCTTCGCGCTCGACGCCAGGGAATTGCCGCGCGCCATCGCGCTCAACGAGGCGCTGACGATCCGGCCGGAGGAGACGATCCCCAACGTCACGCACTACCTCCTGCTGCAATCGGCCGCCGCGCGCATGAAGCTCGCCCGCACGGACGACCAGATGCGCGATGCGGCGGATTATCTCTGGGAGATCGCGCTCGGCATCGAGGACGGCAACCTGTCGCTCGCCGATCGGCGCCTTCGCGAAGCGCAGAAGGCGCTTTCCGAGGCGCTGGAGCGCAATGCTCCTGATCAGGAGATCGCCAAGCTCACCAAGGAGCTGCGCGAGGCGATGCAGGCCTATATGGAGGAGCTTTCCAGGCAGGCGGCCAAGAACGGTGAAGGGCAGCAGAACGCCCAGCAGCAGGGCCGCGTCCTGCGCCAGCAGGATCTGCAGCGCATGATGGATCAGATCGAGAACCTGGCCCGCTCCGGCGCGCGTGACCAGGCCCAGCAGATGCTCTCCGAACTGCAGCGCATGATGAACAACCTGCAGGCCGGACGGCCGCAGCAGGGCCGGCAGAACGACGCCATGCGCCAGCAGATGGACAAGCTCGGTGCACTCATGCAGAGGCAGCAGCAGCTCATGGAGCAGACGTTCCAGTTCGATCAGGCGCTGCGCGACCGGCAGATGAACGGCGACCCGATGGAGGGCGAGAGCGGCGAACAGCAGCCGGGCGACGACGGCACCGGCCGCCAGCCCACGGATCGGATGACCGCCGACCAGCTTCGCGAGGCGCTGAAGGGCCTCCAGCAACAGCAGGACGATCTCGGCAAAGAGCTCGGCGAGTTGCAGGGCGCGCTGGAGGGCATGGGCCTGAAGCCGGGCGAGGGTTTCGGCGAGGCCGGCCGCGAGATGAAGGGCGCCTCGCAGGCGCTCGGCGAAGGACAGGGCGAGCCCGCCGTCGGCAGCCAGGGCCGTGCGCTGGAAGCGCTGCGCAAGGGTGCGCAGAACATGATGAACCAGATGCAGGCTATGGGGCAGGGCCAGGGCCAGGGCATGCCGCAGGCCGGCCGCAACGGCCGCGACCCGCTCGGCCGCGAGCGCAACGCCAATGGGGAAGGCCCCGATTTCGGCGGCACGACGAAGGTTCCGGAAGAGATCGATATCCAGCGTGCGCGGGAAATCCTGGAAGAAATCCGCCGCCGGCTCGGCACGGGCGGCGCGCCGGCCTTCGAGCGGGACTACCTGGAGCGGCTTCTCGGAATCCGCTGAGCCTCAGGCGGCCAGCGCCATCGCGACGGCGCGGCGGATATCGGGCAGGCTGAACGGCTTGCTGACGACATCGACGATCTTGGCGGAAAGGTCGTCGGCGCGCTCGCGCTGGTCGGCATAGCCGGTCATCAGCAGGATTTTCAGGGCGGGATGGGCCGCGGAGGCCTTGTGGGCAAGCTCGATGCCGTCCATCACCGGCATGCGGATATCGGAAAGCAGGAGATCGAAGCTGCCCTCTTCGAGCGCATCGAGCCCGGCCGCGCCGTCCGGCGCTTCCACGGTCTCATGCCCGTCCATGCGCAGGGCGCGCGCCACGAAGGTGCGCAGCGAATCTTCATCCTCGGTGATCAGGATCCTGGCCATCAATCCCCCTTCGGGCCCATCCATCAGGCCCCGGTCGGACCTGAAAAGACCAGACTTTCCTTGTCGATCCGTAAACGGCGGGCGGCGGATCTTGTAACGGGTTACTCGGCGTCGCCCGTCACCACGCCCACGAACGGCAATTCGCGGAAGGCATAGGCGACGTCCATGCCGTAGCCGACGACGAAATGGTCGGGGCATTCGAAGCCGACATAATCGGCCTCGAGGTCCGTCCTGCGCTTCTCGCGCTTGTCGAGCAGCACGGCGATGGTGACGTTGCGCGCGCCGCGCTCGTACATCAGATCCTTGGCGTAGCTGAGCGTGCGGCCGGATTCGAGGATGTCGTCGATGAGGAGGATGTCGCGGCCGTGGACATCGCTGTCGATGTCCTTGATGACCTTGACGCCCTGCGAGACGGTGCCGGCACCGTAGCTCGACAGGGTGATGAACTCGACTTCCGGCGCAAGGCCCGCCGCGTGGAGCGCGCGGGTGAGGTCGGCGGCGAAGATGAACGAGCCCTTGAGGACGGCGATGACGAGGAGGTCCTTGGTCGGGCCGGCGGCGATCTGAGCGGCCATCTCCTCGTTGCGCCTGGCGATCTGCGCGGCGTCGTAGAGCGTCTCGATCTTCTTTCCGCGGACAATGTGCATCGCGATGCGGCTCCCTCAGTCGATGTAAAGCAGCCGATTAGCACAGTCAGATGGCCGGCGCATCCTCGCCCGCGAAGGAAACCGAGACTTTCGGCACTTTTCCGCCGCCATGGGGGATGTGGAGCGCGAAGGCCTGACTGCCGCCCGCCGCGACCGTAGCCGCCTCCAGCGCGAGGCGGCGCTGGACGATGCCCGCTGCGCCCTCCACCCGGATTTCGAGCGGCGGCAGGCGGAGCGTATCGCTGCCGGTATTGTCGATGCGGCCGTAGACGGAGAGCACCTTCATGCCGTTGCGGTCGTCGAGGCTCGCCGAGACGCCGGCGATGCGGAGCGTTTCGCCGGGGCCCGTCGCCGCCGCCTTCAGCGCCGAAAGGCCGCCGGCATAAGCGAAGACGAAGAGGAAGGCGCCGGCGGTAAGGCCGGCGAAGGCGCGGCCGGGAAGGCGCTGGAGGCCCGCTTCGCAGAGCCGCGCGCCGGCGGCGAGAAGCCGGAAGGCGAGGTGCTGCGACAGCGGCCGGCTTTTCGCCGGGCGGGCCTTGCGATGGTTGTCGTTGGAGGTGCGCGGGGCGCCGCCCCGGATCACCACGAACTCGGCGTCGACCGTTTCGAGCCGCGCGGGAAAGTGCTGGCCGTGCCGGCGGGCGGACGCCTTCGGCTCCGGCGGCAGAAGGTCGATCCGGCCTTTCGCCTGCTGTCTCGCTCTGAAGGCGTTCATCGCCACCTCCCTTGCCGGCCTCGCAAAATCACCTGCGAAAAGTCGGGCATTGAATGAAATCCTTACGAAACGTAAACCATACTGGTTAATGCTTCGGAAACCCGACCGTGAAAGAGCCGTTTTCCCATGCGACGCCGGCCGGGATACTGCCACGGCGGCGGGCGAGCGCTTCTAGAACCGGGTTGGCCATTGATTCACTTCGAGAATGTCGGACTGCGCTACGGGATGGGGCCGGAGATCCTCCGCGACCTCACCTTCGATATTCCGCGCCGGTCCTTCCAGTTCCTGACGGGCCCGTCCGGCGCGGGCAAGACGACGCTGCTGCGTCTCCTCTTCCTGTCGCTCCAGCCGACGCGCGGTATCATCCGCACCTTCGACCGGGAAATCTCGACCATCCCGCGCGACGAATTGCCGATGCTGCGCCGGCGCATCGGCATCGTCTTCCAGGATTTCCGCCTGCTCGATCACCTGACGACCTACGAGAACGTCGCGCTGCCGCTGCGCGTGCGCGGCAAGGAGGAGGCGAGCTACCGCGCCGACGTGCTGGAACTTCTGAAGTGGGTCGGCCTCGGCGAGCGGATCAACGTGCTGCCGCCGGTGCTTTCGGGCGGGGAGAAGCAGCGCGCGGCCATCGCCCGCGCCCTCATCGACCGGCCGGAACTGCTGCTCGCCGACGAGCCGACCGGCAACGTGGACCCGCCGATGGCCCGCCGGCTCCTCAGCCTCTTCCTCGAGCTCAACCGGCTCGGCACGGCCGTGGTGATCGCCACGCACGACCTGTCGCTGATGGACCAGGTGGAGGCGCGGCGCATGATCCTCTCGCAGGGGCGGCTCGACATCTATGACTGACGCTCCCCGCGAAACCGCCGAGACAGCCGCCTCCGCCCGCAGGCCGGAAATGCGCGTGCGCCCCACCGCGCCCATCGTGCCGCCGGCCAACGTCTCCGGCCGGGCGCTGATGTTCGTCATCGCCATCATGGCCTTCCTCGCCTGCCTCACCTTCGGCGCGGTCAGCATGGTGCGGGCGACGGCGGCGAGCTGGCAGAGCCAGATTTCCCGCGAGATCACCATCCAGATCAAGCCGGACGACAATCTCGACATGGAACAGGCGCTGAAGGATGCGCGCGACCTCGCGCTCACCTTCGCCGGCACGCGCGACGGCACCATCGTCGACAAGGCGGCAACGGCGCGGCTTTTGGAACCCTGGCTCGGCGAAGGCCTCGACATCGACGAGCTGCCGGTGCCGCGCCTCGTCATCGTCACCATCGACGAGCAGAGCCCGCCGGATTTTTCCGCCATGCGAAAGGCGCTGTCGGAGAAGATCCCGCAGGCCTTCCTCGACGATCACCGCACCTGGGTGGACCGCCTCGTCGCCATGGCCCGCACCACGGCCTTCATCGGCACGGGCGTGCTCGTCCTCGTCTTTTCTGCCATGGTGCTGACGGTGGTGTTCGCCACGCGGGGCGCGCTTTCCGGCAACCGGCATATCGTCGAGGTGCTGCATTTCGTGGGAGCGGAGGCGAGTTTCGTCGCCTCCGAATTCCAGAAGCATTTCCTGCTGATCAGCCTCAAGGGCTCGTTTGCCGGCGGGTTCCTCGCTGCCCTCTTCTTCGCCATTGCCGGCTTCTGGCAGGGGCGCTCCATCGCCACGCCCCAGAGCGACCAGGCGACCGCCCTCTTCGGCACCTTCTCCATGGGGTTCACCGGCTATCTCGGCATCGTCGCCACCATGGTCGTGATCGCGATCCTGACGACGCTGACGGCGCGCTTCACGGTGATGCGGACGATCTACGAGATCGACCTCGTCCGCTCCGACCCCTCGCGCACAGACCAGTTGCCCGACACATGAGCGGGATGAGACGGGCCATCGCCGCGAAACGGACTATCCGTTGCCGCAATCCGGGTCTATGGACGGAATCATGAACGTGCTGGAACGGGCAAAGCCGGGATTGCCGGAGGGCACCCGGCCGAAGGGAGGACGGCGGCGCCGGCCCATGCGGCCCGCCCGCCTCGTCGTGCGTATCGTCCTTGCGGCAATTTTGCTTGCCGTCGCCGCAGGCATTGCCGGCTTTCTCTATTTCGCCGAGACCGTCGCCGCGCTGGAGGCGCCGCGCGATCCCAAGGCGGATGCCATCGTCGTCTTGACCGGCGGCTACCAGCGCATCGACCACGCCATCGACCTCCTCAAGAAGGGCGCGGGCGGGCGGCTCCTCATTTCCGGCGTCAATCCCACGACGAGCGGCAACCAGATCCGCAAGCTCACGCAGACCTCGTCGGCCCTCTTCGAGTGCTGCGTCGACATGGGCTACGAGGCGATCGACACCATCGGCAACGCCAACGAGGCGGCGCGCTGGATCAGCGACCACCAGTTCCGCCGCGTGCTCGTCGTCACCAACAACTACCACATGCCGCGCAGCCTCCTCGAATTGAAGGCGAGCGATCCGACGACCGAGTTCATCGCCTATCCGGTCGTCAATTCGGACCTGAAGAACGGCAACTGGCTGCGCGAGCCGGGCGTCATGAAGGCCATGCTTTCGGAATACCTCAAATATTGCCTGGCGGGCGTCAGGGCCTTTGCCGGCGCGCGGAGCTGGTCCGGCCTTCGCGCCGACATGACGGGCTCCTGAGATCGCGACGACGGGAGTTTCCCCGCTCCGCATTATCGTGTAGGGCGGGAAGATACGTCCTCTTACAGGCTGCCCGATGCTCGCTTTCCGCTCCGTGCTCTTCAATGCCGTCTTCTACGCGAACCTCATCGTGCAGATGATCGTCTTCACGCCGGTCTATTTCCTGCTGCCGCGCAAGAAGGCCTATGTGATCGCCAAGAACTGGGCGCGCAGCAACCACTGGCTCTTCAAGGTCATCGTCGGCACCACCTTCGAGATCGAGGGGCTGGAGAACATCCCTACGGGCGGCTACATCTTCGCGCCCAAGCACCAGTCCTTCTGGGATGCCTATGCGCTGCTGCCCTGGCTCGACGATCCCTTCTACATCCTCAAGCGCGAGCTGACCTGGATTCCGCTCTTCGGCTGGTACATCAAGAAGCAGCGCATGGTGCCGGTCGACCGCAGCGCGCGCGGCAAGGCCATGGCCGCCGTGATGGATCGCACGAAGGCGGAGATGGAATCGGGCCGCCAGCTCATCATCTATCCGGAAGGCACCCGCCGCCCGCCGGGCGCGCCGCCGGAATACAAATACGGGATCGCCCGGCTCTATCGCGATCTTCAAGTGCCCGTCGTGCCCGTCGTCATGCATCCGGGCCTCTTCTGGCCGCGCCGCAAGTTCATCCGCCAGCCCGGCCATTTCAAGGTGCGCATCCTGCCGGCCGTCATGCCGGGCATGGAGCCCGACGCCTTCCTCGCCCACCTCATCGACGTGATGGAGACGGCGAGCGACCGCCTGCTGGTCGAGACCGTCGAGGCCAATCCGCACCTCCTGCTGCCGCCGACTGCGGCGCATCGGCTGGCGGAATTGAAGGCGCGCGCTGCCTGATCAGGCCGAGAGTGGCGTGGCGAGGCTTTCGGCGGTGCGGCCGACATCCTCCAGCCAATGGTCGCGGATGCCCATTTCGCGAAGATGCTCCAGCGTGTTGCGCACATAGTCGATGTTGCGACCGGATTTTCCGGCGGCCGTGCTGATCGTGCTTGCGGCTTCCTCCACGGAGAGGGAGCCGGCGAACTGGTGATGGTCGCGGTCGCAGATATAGGCGAGCGTGGCGATGCGCCGCCCGTCCGCCAGCGCGGCGGGCAGGGTGCGTTCCTTGTAGACGTGGGTGACCAGCTCGCGCTCGCGTAGGTAGGCGAGCACGGGATCGCGCTTTTCCGGCGCGACGCGGAAGGCGACGCCCCGGCAGGAGCCGCCGCGGTCGAGGCCGAGCACGAGGCCGGGCTTTTCCTGCGTCCCGCGATGCACCCACGAGCGCACGCAGAGCACCCGGCGGAAGCCGAAGAGATGCGCCGGCTGGCGCTCCTCGAATTCGAAACCCGGATTCCACATCAGCGATCCGTAGCCAAAGACCCAGAATTCGTTCATATCCACCGTCACCTGGACCGCCTCTCAAAAAGCCGCCGCATTTGCCGGCTTTCTCGCATCGAGCAGAGCGGGCAAATCACGCCCGCCACCATTGGAGAACACTATGGCATCGTCAAGCCGCGCCGGCACGTCCGGGGTCTCGCGCAAGATCGTCTGGCTCGCCATCGCCGTGGTTCTCGCCATAGCCCTCTATACGGGCGGATGGTTCTATGCCGCAAGCTGGCTGAAGGACCGGGTGACGCAGGAACTCGCAGCCTCGCAGCAGGGCCTCCACTCCGCCTCGTGCAGCAATCCGGATGTCCGGGGCTTTCCCTTCCGCATCGGCGTCTTCTGCGATGCGGTCGGCTTCGACGACCGCCCGACGGGCCTGTCGGCGACCTTCGGCGCGCTGCGTTCGGCCGCGCAGGTCTACTGGCCGGGCCATGCCGTCGTGGAGATCGACGGGCCGGCGCAGGTGCGCATGACGCCGGACATCGTCTTCGATGCCGACTGGAGCCTCCTCCATGCGAGCGTCGTCGCCGGCACGGACGGGCTCGACCGGGCCTCCGTCGCCTATGACGGGCTGAAGGGCACGCTCAACGCCCCCTCCGAGGGCCTCACCGTCGCGGTCTCCGCCACCCATGGCGAAAAGCACGTGCGGCGCTCGGGCGAGGCGCTGGACGTCGCCGTCTCGCTTCAGGCGCTCACCCTCGGCCTCAAGGACAAGGTGCTGCCGCCGGTCGATGTCGCGCTCGACATGACGATCGCCGACGCCGCGCGCTGGCTGTCGAAGGAAGGCGTGCCGGGCACCGTGCCGCGCGGCACGAGCACGGAGTTGCGCGCCTTGTCGCTCGACCTTGGCGGCGGCAAGACGGTGACGCTGTCCGGCCCGGTCTCGGTAGATGACGAGGGCTATGTCTCCGGCGCGCTCGATCTCACCGTCGAGGGCGTGGATGCCTGGCGCGACCGGATTTCCGAACTGTTCCCGGAGACGGCGAAAACGGCAAGGAAGGTGGCTTCGGCCATCAAAAGCCTTTCGGGCGGGCAGGACCGGGCATCGGTGAAGCTGACGCTGCGGCAGGGCACCGTCTATCTCGCCTTCTTCCCCATCGGCGAAATCCCGCCGCTCTGATCAGCCCTTGTCGTCGGCAACCGGACGGCCGAAGTTCGGCGCGGAGGTATCCTGGCCGGCATCGATGATCGAGCGGCGGATGGCGCGCGTGCGCGTGAAGAGGTCGAAGAGCTTTTCGCCGTCGCCCCAGCGGATGGCGCGCTGCAGATAGGCAAGGTCCTCGGAAAAGCGCGCCAGCATCTCCAGGATCGCGTCCTTGTTGTGCAGGCATACGTCGCGCCACATGGTCGGGTCCGAGGCGGCAAGGCGCGTGAAGTCGCGGAAGCCGGATGCCGAATATTTGATGACCTCCGATTCGGTCACCGTCTCCAGGTCGTCGGCCGTGCCGACGATGTTGTAGGCGATGATATGCGGCAGGTGCGAGACGATGGCGAGCACCTTGTCGTGGTGCTCCGTGTCCATCTCGTCGACCTTGGAGCCGAGCGCCTCCCAGAAGGCGGCGAGCTTCTTCTTGGCGTCCTTGTCGGTGCCATGCACGGGCGTCAGGATGCACCAGCGGCCCTGGAAGAGTTCGGCAAAGCCGGCGTCGGGGCCGGAATGCTCCGTGCCGGCGAGCGGATGGCCGGGAATGAAATGCACGTCCTTCGGCATATGCGGCAGCATCTGCGCGACGACCGAGGCCTTGGTGGAGCCGACATCGGTGACGATGGCGCCGGATTTGAGATGCGGGGCGATCTCCTCTGCCACCTTGCCCGAGGCGCCGACGGGCACCGAGACGACGACGAGGTCCGCGCCCTCCACCGCCTTGCCGGCGTCGAGGACGTAGTCGGTGCCGAGGTCGAGTTCGCGGGCGCGGTCCAGCGTCTCCTGGCTGCGGGTCGAGATGGTGAGCGTCTTCGCAAGCCCCTTGGCCTTGACGGCGCGGGCGATGGAGGAGCCGATCAGGCCGATGCCGATCAAGGTGATCTTGTCGAAATGTCCGTCGGTCATGCCTGTCGCCTCCTGCCGTTTTCCCGTCCGCTCTAGCGGGCAGGCCCTCGTTTGTCGAGAGGATCAGCGTGAGGCGCGCTCGCGCGTCGTCGGCACGCCCTGCGGGGCGATCACCGGCACGAAGACGCGGCGCGAGGCGCGGGCGGCGACGGGCAGACCCTGGTAGAGCCGCTTCTGCGCCTCCACGACGATGACGCCGGAGAACATCGGCCAGAGGAAGCGCCCCAGCCGCTCGAAAAAGCCGCGCAGCTTCAGGACGCCGCGCAGCTTGGAGGGCGGGAAGAACAGCGCCTCGGCGCTGGCGCCGGGGGTGAAGTTCGTCTCGCGGAGCAGCGCGGTGAGCTGGCCGCGCGAATAGGGCCGGCCCGAGCCGAAGGGCGTATGCTCCATGCGGGCCCAGACGCCGCGCCGGTTGGGCACGACGATGACGAGCCGGCCGCCCGGCGCCAGCACCCGCCAGAGTTCCTTCATCGTCTCGCGCGGGTTCTCGGCAAATTCCAGCGAATGCACCATCAGGACCCGGTCGACCGAGGCATCCGGCAGCGGCAGTTCCTCGTCGAAGACGAGGGCGGTGGAGGAGGGCTCGCCCGGCGGCCAGTTCACGGCGCCCTGTCCGGCCGGCATGAAGGCGAAGGTGCGCTCGGTGTCGGCGCGGAAGCGGTCGAGATAGGGCACGGCATAGCCGAGGCCCACCAGCCGCTCGTCCGGCAGGCGCGCCCAGAGCGAGGCGAGCGCCATGGAAATGGAATGGTCGGCAAGGCGGCCGAGCGGGGAATGGTAGAATTCGCGAAGGTCGACGATGTCGGTGTGCATGGCCTCCCATGTTAGTGGCCGCCCGGTGGACTTCAAGGCCGGTTGCCTTACATTCGCCCTCGACATTGCACGACATGACGAGGACTGCCCATGACCCCGCTCGAAATAGACCTCTTTGCCTGCCGCAGCGACAATTTCGGCGTGCTGCTGCACGATCCCGTCTCGGGCGCGACCGCGAGCATCGACGCGCCGGAGGAAAAGCCGATCCTCGACGCGCTCGCCCGGCGCGGCTGGACGCTCACTCATATCCTGACGACCCACCACCACGGCGACCATGTCGAGGCCAACCTGGCGCTGAAGCAGCGTTTCGGCGCGACGATTATCGGGCCGAAGCGCGAGACCATTCCGGGCATTGACCGTAAAGTGGACGAGGGCGACGTGTTCGATTTCGCCGGACGGCGCGTCGAGGTCATCGCGACGCCGGGCCACACGCTCGGCCATATCTGCTTCTACCTGCCGGAGGAGAAGCTGCTCTTTGCCGCCGATACGCTGTTCGCGCTCGGCTGCGGGCGCGTCTTCGAGGGCACGCCGGCGCAGATGTGGACTTCGCTCGAAAAGCTTGCCGCGCTGCCGGACGAGACGACCGTCTATTTCGGCCATGAATACACGCTCTCGAATGCGCGCTTCGCAAAGACGATAGACCCGGACAACGCCGCCCTTCTTGCCCGCGTCGAGGAGATCGAGGCGCTGCGGGCGGCGGGCGGCTTCACCGCGCCGACGACCATCGGGCTGGAAAAGGCGACGAACCCGTTCCTGCGGGCAGGCGATCCGGGTATCCGCCGCCATCTCGGCATGGAGACGGCGAGCGACGCGGAGGTCTTTGCCGAGATCCGCGGCCGGAAGGACCGCTTCTGACCGTCAGGCGGGCGCAACCACGCGCCGGCGGAAGATCATGTCGCGGGCGGCCAGCACCGCCCCGCCCGTGACGAGAAGGCAGGCGAGGGCGATCCCCCAGGACGGTTCGGCAAAGCCGGTGAGGACGAGGACGAGGGTGGAAAGCAGCGGGGCGGCATAGCTTGCCGCGCCGAGGATCTGGATATCGCCGTTCTTCACGCCGAAGTCCCAGGCATAGAAGGCCGCGCCCACCGGCAGGAGGCCGAGGCCGGCGACGGCGAGCCATTCGAAGCCCGTGCCGGGCCACACCGTCGTTTCCAGCATCAGGTGGCAGAGGAGGGAGAGGATGGCGGTGGCAAGGCAGAAGCCCGTCACCACGTCCGTCGAGACGGCCTCGAAGCGCCGGGTCATCAGCGAATAGCCGGCCCAGGTGAAGGCGCAGAGGAAGGCCGCGCCGTAGCCGATGAGGTAGGCGCCGTCGAAGGAGAAGCCGTTGCGGCCGACGATGAACACGGTGCCGGCAAGGCCGAGCAGCGTGCCGACGACGTGGTTCCATTTCAGCGTCTCGCCCGGCAGCAGGGCCGAGCCGGTGACGATGAGCAGCGGCCAGAGATAGGCGATCAGGCTCGCCTCCACCGCCGGCGCATTGCGTAGCGCCGTGAAGTAGAGGAAGTGATAGCCGAAGAGGCCGAGGATGCCGGTGAGCCAGACTTTCGCTGGCTGGCGGAGCAGGCGGGCGCGCTGCGGGCGGGCGAGAAGCACGAGGATGCCCGGCAGGCTGCCGATGAGGAAGCAGACGGCGGAGAGCTGGAAGGGCGGCATCCTGCCCGAAGCCGCGGTGAAGAGCGCCAGCAGCGCCCACATGAGGATCGCCGAAAAGCCGATCAGGGTTGCACGCATCTTCAAGGCCGATCACTCCGGTCTGCCGACCGAAGCCGGGTCAGCCGCCGAAGCGCGTGGCCGAGACGGTGACGGGGCCGAGCTTGGTCGGAATCCTCACATAGACCGGAGCATATACATTTGCCGCGTCGGCCTTGGCAAACCAGATTTCCATCGTGCTCAGGCTGCGCAGGTACTCGACGTCCTCGCGGCCCTTCTTGTAGCCGGATTTCGGGATGAAGCGGATGCCGCAGACGACGACCTCGCCGGCAAAACCGTCGGTGGCGAAGGACTTCGTGCCCTTCGAGGTCAGCCGGAGGTCGAGGCGCGATTCCCCGTCGAAGATCGGCAGCGTCTTCGGGCAGATGCGGCCGCCGGCGGGGATTATGAGGCCGGAGATCGGGTCGAGCACGGAGCGCAGGTCGGCGCGCGAGACGGGCACCCAGTTGGCCGGCTTGTTGCGCGCCGGCACCATGCTGGCATGGGTGACGTTGCCGTTGCGGAACGTGACGTCGATCGCCCGGCCGCGCTTGCCGCTGCGATAAGTCACGGAATAGGAGGTGGCGCGCAGCCTGTCGCGGCTGACGATGCCGGAAACGCTGGTCGTGCCCTGCGTGCGGGCGAAGATGTCGGCAAGGCCCGCCGAATGCAGGCTGCCGGAAATGGAGTAGCGGTCGCCCTTGAAGAGCGAGCTGAAGCTTGCCGTTGCCACCGGCAGGCCGGCAAGGCGGATGCTGTAGTCCGTCCTGTGCTCGACCTCGGCCGAAAGGGCCGGCGCCGCGCCTGCGGCAAGGGCAAGCGATACGGCTGCACCGGCAATCCAACCCCGCGCGTTCATCCTTGCGAACCTCATCGAACCGCTCCGTCGGCAATGTTCCGCCGCCCGGATACTCCAACCTGCCATTGCGGCGATTCTACGCCGTGGAAAATTCCCGGCCATGCTGTTATTGGCTACGAATCATGCGGTTTGGCAACTGATTTCCCGCGTGGCGCAGGTTTGGCTTGACGCCAGCGGCGAGTGTGACTATAGAACCGCGACTTTCCAAAAAAGGCCAGGCGGACTGCGGCCGGTTTCGGTGCCGGAAACGTATTGTCCCGAACGTAAGAAAAATAGGTGTACCATGTCCCGTAGTTGCGAATTGACCGGCAAGGGCGTCCAGTCGGGCAACAATGTGAGCCACGCGAACAACAAGACGAAGCGCAAGTTCCTGCCGAACCTGTGCAATGTCACGCTGATCTCCGACGTCCTCGGCCAGCGTTTCCGTCTTCGCGTTTCCGCTGCAGCGCTCCGCTCCGTCGAGCACCGCGGTGGCCTCGACGCCTTCCTGCTGAAGGCCGAAGAGAACGAACTGTCGATGCGCGCCCGCCTGCTGCGCCGCCAGATCGCCAAGAAGACCGCTGCCGCCGCCTGATTTCAGGCCCGAGCCGGATCGTTTTCATTGAGGCTTGACCGGGCTCCGGGCAGGCCTCGATGCTTTGCCTACATTTCCGTCCCTCCAACTGGTGGCATCACCCAGGATAAAAAAATGCTCGCGAACCGCATTACCCTCGTCTACGTCCTCCTGATGACCGCCGTGGTCGTCGCCTCCAATGTGCTGGTGCAGTATCCGCTTTCGGGCGAACTGTTCGGCATCGCCCTCGGCGACCTCCTGACCTACGGCGCCTTCACCTATCCGGTCGCCTTCCTCGTCACCGACCTTACCAACCGCCAGTTCGGGCCGCGCGTGGCGCGCCGGGTCGTGGCGGCGGGCTTCCTCGTTGCGGTGCTCTTTTCCTTCGCGGCCTCCACGCCGCGCATCGCCATCGCCTCGGGTTCGGCCTTCCTCGCCGGGCAACTCCTCGACATCTCCGTCTTCAACCGGCTGCGCCGGCAGGCCTGGTGGCGCGCACCGCTGATCGCCTCGCTGATCGGCTCGGTGCTCGACACGATGATCTTCTTCTCCTTCGCCTTCGCGCCGTTCCTCTCGGTCTTCGGGCCGAACGACGACTTCGCCATCGCCTCCGCACCGGTGCTGGGCATCTTCACGGCCGAGGCGCCGCGCTGGATCTCCTGGGCCATCGGCGACTTCTCCGTGAAGCTCCTCGTCGGCCTCGTCATGCTGCTGCCCTACGGCGCCCTGATGAGCCGTCTGCGTCCGATGCCGGGCGTCGAGAAGCTGGCCTAGGGGCAGCGGGGATTTAACCGCTTGAGTGGGAAGGCCCTTGCTCCACCATGCCGTCATCCTCGGGCTTGATCCGAGGATGACGAAGGGAGAGGCGAGGGCCGCGTTTCATCTATCCGGCAGAAGCCGGAACTCCAGCATCAGGTTGCGCTGGAGGATGGAGTGGTTGTCGTCGGAAACGACGATGATGCGGATATCGTCCGGCCCCATCGCGACGACGTCCATGCCTTCCATATTGTCGATCTGCTCGCTCATGTCGGCCTCGATCAGCACTTCGCCGTCGACGACGGCGCCCGGCCGGATCGTCTGTCCGTCGATCCGGCGGATGCGCATGCCCATGCCGTCCGACAGGCGGAAGCGGCGTTCGAGCAGCAGGAGGTCGCCGTTCGGCAGGAAGGCGCCGTCGGTGATGTCCCACGGATCGGTGCGTTTGACCGCGAAGAGGCCCGCGCGGGGGCCATCCAGCACCGCGGCGAAGACGTTGCCGTCCCTGTCGAGGCTGCGTTCCGTGACGGCGACGGGCACCGCGCCGAGCGGGCCGGCAGCGGGCGACATCGTCAACGTTTCCATGCCCCGATTGGCGCGCAGCTCGCGCCGGTCGAAGGGCAGGGGGAGCTGGCGGACCGGCCGGGATTCCATGAAGCCGGGATCGGGATAGGCGTCGATCCGGTGGAAGACCTCGAAGCTGACGAGGAGTTCGCCCCCGGCGATCGCAAGGCCCTCGGCGTCCATCCGGTACTTGACGTTCTCGTCCTCGCCGTTCCTGTCGAACATCGAGCGGATCCTGAGGTCCGCAAGGCCGGACAAGAGGCCGTCCGCGCCGCGCTCGACGCGGCCGGTCAGCCAGTGCCCGGTATCGAGGACGGCGACGAAATGCTGTCGGTCCTCGCGAAAGCGGATGGCCGAGACGGCGCCGAGCAGGGGATTGCTGGACGAATAGCTGATGCCGCCGAGGAATTCGAGCTTGCCGAAGACGCGGCGGTCGGAACCGAGGACGAAATGCGGGAAGGCCCGGTTCGAGACGGGGATGTCCTGTATGGCCTCCGCCATGGCCGGCCGGAGTGCCGGCAGGCAGAGCGTGGCGGAAAGGGCGAGGAGGGCAAGGCGGCGCCGAAAGCCCGCGCGGCCGCCGAGCGGCGGCCGCTCAGCCTGCACGGCGGCGGGCCGGGCGGCGGGAGGTCGCTTCGTCGGCAAAGAGCGAGGCAAGCTGCTCGGTCATGGCGCCGGCCAGTTCGTCCGCATCGACGATGGTGACGGCGCGGCGGTAGTAGCGCGTCACGTCATGGCCGATGCCGATGGCCAGAAGCTCGACCGGCGAGCGCGTCTCGATCTGTTCGATCACGGCGCGCAGGTGCCGTTCCAGATAGTTGCCCGGGTTTACCGACAGTGTCGAATCGTCGACCGGCGCCCCGTCCGAGATCATCATCAGGATACGGCGCTGCTCGGGGCGGGCCATCAGCCGGTCATGCGCCCAGATCAGCGCCTCGCCGTCGATGTTCTCCTTCAGGAGGCCCTCGCGCATCATCAGGCCGAGATTGCGCCTTGCGCGCCGCCAGGGGGCGTCCGCGCCCTTGTAGACGATGTGGCGGAGGTCGTTGAGGCGGCCGGGCGATTGCGGCTTGCCGCTGCCGAGCCATTTTTCGCGCGACTGGCCGCCCTTCCACGCCTTGGTGGTGAAGCCGAGGATCTCGACCTTCACGCCGCAGCGCTCCAGCGTGCGCGCGAGGATATCGGCGCAGGTGGCCGCGACCGTGATCGGCCGGCCGCGCATGGAGCCGGAATTGTCGATGAGGAGCGTGACGACCGTATCGCGGAAGGTCGTGTCCTTCTCGCGCTTGAAGGAGAGCGGCTGCATCGGATCGATGATGATGCGCTGCAGGCGGGCGCTGTCGAGATAGCCCTCTTCGAGGTCGAATTCCCAGGCGCGGTTCTGCTGCGCCATCAGGCGGCGCTGCAGGCGGTTGGCAAGCCGGCCGACGGCGCCTTGCAGATGGGCGAGCTGCTTGTCGAGGAAGGCGCGCAGGCGATCGAGTTCCGCTTCGTCGCAAAGCTCCTCGGCGGTGATCGTCTCGTCGAATTCCTCGGTGAAGACCGCGTAGTCGACCTTCTCGTTGAAGTCGGTGAACGGCTGGTTCGGGCGGCGGACCTCGCCGGGCGTCTCGCTGTCGTCCCCGTCGTCGTCGACGAGATCGTCGTCGGAGATTTCCGCGCCGTCCATCTCGCCTTCGTCCATCTGCTCGTCGGACGTCTCGTTCTCGTCGGCGGGCGCGGCGTCGTCGCCGGCGTCCTCCTGGCTCTCGTTGTCTTCCTGCTCGTCGCTGCGCGGCTGGTTCTCGTCCTCGGGCGTCTCGCTGTCGTCCGGCTCGTTCTCTTCCTCACCGTATTGCTCGGCGACGTTCATGGAGGCGAGCATGTTGCGCACGACGCGGGAGAAGGCCTGCTGGTCGTTGATGGCGGAGGAAAGCCCCTCCATGTCCTTGCCGGCCTTGTCCTCGATGAAGTCGCGCCAGAGGTCTAGCACCTTGCCGGCGGAAGCCGGCGGAGCCTGGCCCGTCAGCTTCTCGCGCACGATGAGGGCGACGGCTTCCTCCAGAGGCGCATCGGCCTGGCGGGTGATCGCGCCGAAATTCGCTTTGGCGTATTTCTCGCCCAGCATGGTGGTGAGGTTCTGCGCCATGCCCTGCATGCGGTTGGAGCCGATGGCTTCCACGCGCGCCTGCTCGACGGCGTCGAAGATCGCGCGCGCATCCGCACCCTGCGGCGACATGGTCGCGTGGATGCGGGCGTCGTGGCAGGCCTTGCGCAGCGCCATGGAATCGCCAAGGCCGCGGGTGATCGCGACTTCGGCGGGCGAGGGGCGCTTGGAAAGCTCCGGCAGGCGGATGCGCTCGCCGGTCATGCCCGGGCGCTCGTTGGCGAAGGCGACCTCCACCTCGCCGTCGCCGGAGACGGCGCGCACGCACCCTGTCACCGCGCGGCGGAACGGCTCCATGTCGACCACGCCGCCGGGCCTCGGCTTCGAATTGTCTCCGCGAGCTGCCATGCGCTTTCCCCGGCCGTCAGGCCGTCGCCTCCAGGACGATGTTGGCGGCGCTTTCCTTCAGCTCCACGCCGAAGGCGCGCTGGTAGAGTTCGGCGACCAGCGTGCGTTCCAGTTCGTCGCACTTGTTGAGGAAGGTGACGCGGAAGGCGAAGGCGATGTCGCCGAAGATCTCGGTGTTCTCGCCCCAGGTGATGACCGTACGCGGGCTCATCACCGTCGAAAGGTCGCCGTTGATGAAGGCGGCGCGGGTGAGATCGGCGACGCGCACCATGCGCGAGATCGTCTCGCGGCCGTCCTTGCCGGAAGCGAGGCGCTTCACCTTGGCGGCGACGATGTTCACCTCGTTGTCGTGCGGTAGGTAATTCAGCGTCGTGACGATCGACCAGCGGTCCATCTGCGCCTGGTTGATCTGCTGCGTGCCGTGGTAGAGGCCGGTCGTATCGCCGAGGCCGACCGTGTTGGCCGTCGCGAACAGGCGGAAGGCGGGATGCGGGCGGATGACGCGGCTCTGGTCGAGCAGGGTCAGGCGGCCGGAGGATTCCAGCACGCGCTGGATGACGAACATGACGTCCGGCCGGCCGGCATCGTATTCGTCGAAGACGAGTGCGACGTTGTGCTGGTAGGCCCAAGGCAGGATGCCGTCCTTGAATTCGGTGACCTGCAGGCCGTCCTTGACGACGATGGCGTCCTTGCCGACGAGGTCGATACGGCTGACATGGCTGTCGAGGTTGACGCGCACGCAAGGCCAGTTGAGGCGGGCGGCGACCTGCTCGATATGGGTCGACTTGCCGGTGCCGTGATAGCCCGAGACCATGACGCGCCGGTTATGGGCGAAGCCTGCGAGGATGGCGAGGGTGGTTTCCCGGTCGAAAAGGTAGTCCGGGTCGAGGTCCGGCACATAGGCGTCCGCCTTGGCATAGGCCGGGACCCGAAGGTCGGTATCAATGCCGAAAACCTCCCGAACGGATACCGTGGTATCGGGGAGGTTGGAAATATCGAGATCCATCTTGCTCATCACGTCTCCGCGGGCGGCGGCCATGCCTCCGCCCAATAATTTAGTGCACGCCAACTTTGCCTTTTGCTTGACCGCATTCGGGGATGCCGGGCGATTCCGCCCGGTGCCGCAAATGCTCTAGCAGAAGCCGGCCTGCTTTAACAATTGATATGCTTGGATGACCGCGCGAAAACGCTCTTCCGAGCCCCTATCTCCGCCATTTGCATCCGGGTGATGCTTTTTGACAAGCATTTTGTAGGCGGACTTGACGTCCTCGCCCGTTGCGCCCGCCGAAAGGCCGAGCGTGTCGAAGGCCTTCGCCTCCAGCGTCTTCAGCTTTCGCGCGCGGGGCTCCATGCGGGGGCCGCGGCCCTTGCCCTCGTTGAAGAAGCCGAAGGGATCGCGGACGCGCTGGTTCGCCCCGGCGGTGCCGGAGCGCGCGGTTCCCTGCGCCGGGCCGTTCTTGGCGGCCTTGTTGACGCCGATCGTCCAGGTCGGGCGGTGGCCGGTGATGGCCTCCTTCTGGTAGCGCGCGATCTCGCCGTCGGAGAGGCCGGAGAAGTAGTTGTAGCCCTTGTTGTATTCCTTCACATGCTCGAAGCAGAACATGAAATACTGCCCCTCGGCATTGCGGCCGACGGGTGCGCGGTGCTTGGCGTTCTCCTCGCAACCGTCCCACTGACAGGTCGGCGCAGAACGTTCGGGACGCTCCACGCGCCGCTTCGTGCGGATGCGGTCGAAGTATTTGGAATCGAGTTTCATGGTCCCCATTATGGGGTTGCGGAGGGCCCGCAACAAGAATTGACAAAGCGGATTGTTGCTGGCTTTGTGGAGGTATTTTGTTGCGTCGCGGCGCGCGATTTTCCGGCCGCCCGAGGTTCGTCCATGTCCATGAAATCCAGCATCGCCGGCAAGCTCGAAGCGGCCTTTTCGCCCGAGCGCCTCGAGGTCATCAACGAAAGCCACATGCATGCCGGCCACCAGCCGGGATTCGACGGCGAGGGCGAAACGCACATGCGCATCCGCATCGTCTCGGCCGCTTTCGCCGGCATGAGCCGCGTGGCGCGCCACCGGGCGATCAACGACGTGGTGAAGGCCGAACTCGATGCGGGGCTCCATGCGCTCGCCGTCGAGGCTGCCGCGCCCGGCGAGCCGACGCGCTGGTGATCAGGCGCGCGCTTCCGGCTCCACGGGGCGGATGCGCAGCTTGGTGATGCGGTTCTTCGCCCGCTTCATGACGATGAAGCGCTTGCCGTAGAAGGTGAAGGCCTGCCGCTCTTCGGGAATGGACTTCGATTCGTGGATGACGAGGCCGGCGATGGTCGTCGCCTCCTCGTCCGGCAGGCTCCAGCCGAAAGCGCGGTTGAGGTCGCGGATGGCAACGCCCCCGTCGACGACGAGCGAGCCGTCCGCCTCCTGCCGCACGCCCTGCATGTCGACCGCCGCCTCGTCGGAAATGTCGCCGACGATCTCCTTCAATATGTCCTGGAGCGTCACGACGCCCTGCACCTCGCCGTATTCGTCCACCACGGTGGCGAAATGCTCCTGGCGGCGCAGGAAGGCGGCGAGCTGTTCCTTCAACGTCGTCGTGTCCGGCACGAACCATGGTTTTTGCGCGACCTTCGTGATGTCGAGGGTCTTCGCTTCGATGCCGGGTTCCGTCAGCGCGCGCAGGAGGTCCTTGGCGTGGACGACGCCGACGATGTTGTCGACCGAGCCCGCCCACAGCGGCATGCGCGTGTAGGGGCTTTCCAGCACGGCCTTGACGATCTCCTCCGGCGGGTCGCCGGCATTGAGCGCGCGCATTGCCGTGCGGTGGATCATGATGTCGGAGACTTCCAGCGCGTCGAGGTCGAGCCCGTTGGAGAGCCGGTCGCGCTCGGCCTTCGCCGCGGCGGCGTCCCGCTCGTTCTCCGCCTCGCGCGTCTCCTGATGCGTGCGCCACAGCGCAGTGATCGATCCGCGCCAGCGAAGGGCGGCGGAAAGCAGGAGCAGGCCGAGGGCAAGGGCGGCCCAGAGCCAGACATGCGGAGCGGGCGCCGCGCCGGTCATTTCGGCAGCTTTTCCCTGAGGAAGGCGACGACTTCGGATTGCGGCACGTCGTCGGCGACGAAGGACTGGCCGACGCCGTGCGTCAGGATGAAGGTGAGCTTGCCGCCCTTGACCTTCTTGTCCTGCGCGATGGCGTCCATCAGGGTCTCGGCCGGCGGCAGGCCGCCGGGAATCTCGCCCATCGTGGTCGGCAGTCCGACTTCGCGCAGGTGCGCCTCGACGCGCTTGCCGTCGTCGGGACTGCAAAGGTTCATCCGGGCGGAGAACTGGTGGGCGAGAACCATGCCGATGGCGACGCCCTCGCCATGGACGAGGCGGGCGCTGTCATAGTGCGTCGCGGCCTCCAGCGCGTGGCCGAAGGTGTGGCCGAGATTGAGGAGGGCGCGCTGGCCGTTCTCCCGCTCGTCGGCGGCGACGACGTCGGCTTTCGCCTGGCAGCTCGTGGCGATGGCCGTAATGCGCGCCTCGCCGCCGGCAAAGACGGCGCGCCAGTTCTTCTCCAGCCAGGCGAAGAAATCCGGCTTGTCGATGAGGCCGTATTTGGCGACCTCGGCGTAGCCGGCACGGAACTCGCGCGGCGAGAGCGTGTCGAGCACGTCCGTGTCGGCAAGCACGAGGTCCGGCTGGTGGAAGACGCCGATGAGGTTCTTGCCGTGCGGCGAGTTGATGCCCGTCTTGCCGCCGACGGAGGAATCGACCTGCGCGAGCAGCGAGGTCGGCACCTGGATGAAGCGCGAGCCGCGGCGCACGATGCCGGCGGCAAAGCCGGTGAGGTCGCCGATGACGCCGCCGCCGAGCGCCACCACCGCGTCGTTGCGCTCGATGCGGGCGGCAAGCACGCTGTCGCAGACGCCGATCAGGTGCTCGAAGCTCTTCGTCTTCTCGCCCGCCGGCAGGACGAGCGAGACGGCCTCGATGCCCTCGGCGCTCAGAGCCGCCATGAAGTTGTCGAGATAGAGGCGCGCGACGTGCTCATCGGTGACGACGGCGATCTTGCGGCCCTTGAGGCGGCTTGCGATCTCTCGGCCGGCGGCGGAAATGAGGCCGGGGCCGATCAGGATGTCGTAGGAGCGGTCGCCGAGGTTAACCCGCACGGTGCGGCGCGCGGTGGCATTGGCAGTCATGGTCATCTCGTCAGGTTCGGGGCGGAGCGGCGGTGATCGCGGCGAGCACCTCCTCCACCATGGTTTCCTTCTTCACGTCGCGCGACATCACGGTGAGATCGGCTTCCGCATAGATCGGGTAACGGGCGTTCATGAGGTTTTCCAGCGTCTGGCGCGGGTTCTCGGTCTTCAGCAGCGGGCGGGTGTCGCGCTTGTTGACGCGCTCCCAGAGCACGTCGAGGTCGGCCTTCAGCCAGACGGTGAGGCCGCCGCGCTTGATGTGCCGGCGCGTGTTCTCGTTGATATAGGCCCCGCCGCCGGTGGACACGACCCGCGGGCCGGTGCGCAGCAGCCGCTTGATGACGCGGGTTTCCAGCGCGCGGAACTCCGCCTCGCCATAGGCGGCGAAAAGGTCGGTGATCGACATGCGCGAGACGCGCTCGATCTCGTGGTCGCTGTCGATGAAGGGAATGCCGAGCGCCTGCGCCGTCATGCGGCCGATCGCCGACTTGCCGGCGCCCATCAGGCCGATCAGAACGAGGTTGCGCTTGCCGAGCGCGGCTCGGGCGACCTCGGCGAGCGGCGGGGCGAGCGTGGAAGAGGCCTGTTCGGTCGGCTCGGTCATGGTGGTTTCCGGATTCTCGTTCCTTCCGTATCGACAAAAGCGCCGGAAGCGTCAAGCCTGCCCGCAAACCGGCGCCGCGTCAGTATTCCTTCTCGTAGAAGATGCCGGCGCCCGCGCTGCCGCCGCTGCCGGCCTCGCCGCGCAGCTTGAGGCCCTTGCCGACGTCGAGGTTGATCACCGCCTTGGCGCCGTTGGTCTCCGGGTCCTGCTTCAGCTCGATATAGGTCCGGTCGTTGAGGTATTTGCCGGCCGAGACCGCGGCCCGGCCTTCCGCATCCGTCGTGATGTCGAGGTCGTCGACGCCGAGCTTGCTGCGCAGGCTGTCGAGCAGGCCCGTCGATCTGCCGCCGGCAAGCTGGCTGGCGGCGGAGGCGAGCTGGGCGATCTGCACCGCCGAAAGGTTCGACATCGAGCGGTTGAAGATGAGCTGCGCGAGGATCTCGTCCTGCGGCAGGGACGGCGAGGAGGCGAAGGTCACCGTCGGGTTGCTGGCAAGGCCCGCCACCGTCACCGTGATCTCCGTCGTGCCCGCCGTGCTGGCGGCGACGAGATCGACCGTCGGCACGAGGCCGCCGGCAAAGCCGATATGGGCGCTGGTGAAATCGAGGCGGCGCGTCAGGATCTCCATGCGGCCGCGCTTCAGCTCGAAGCCGCCGGAGACGACGGGGGCCACGGAGGTGCCGGTGATCGTCAGGGTGCCGCCCATTTCCGCGTTGATGCCGCGCCCGCGCACGAAGAGCTGTTCCGGCGCCTCGATCGTCAGGTCGAGGCCGATGCCGCGCGCCGCGCCGCTGGCACCCTGCTCACGCTGCACGTCGGCGGTCATGCGCCTGACGTCGGCGGGGGCGTTGCGGTGCTTGATGTCGATCTCGGAGAGCGAGGCCGGCAGCTTCTGCGGAATGGTGATGTTGGCCTTGTTGATATGCACCTTGCCGCCGAGGGCAAGCCCGGCGACCGGGCCCTTCAGCGTCAGGTCGCCCGTGACGTTCGCCGTCACCAGCGTGCCGTCGACATAGGTGACGTCGCCGAGCTTGAGGGCGACGTCCACCGGAAAGCCGCTCGCCGGATCGATGCCGATCGTGCCGCTCGCCGAAAGCTGCCCGCCGCTTGCCAGCTTGCCGGAGAGCGTCTGGATCACCGCCTGCTTGCCGTCCATGGTGACGCGGATGTCGAGGTTCTCGACCGCGAGGTTACGGCGCACGTCGACGAGGCGCGCCCCGCCCGAGGTGATGCTGCCGGTGACGGAGGGGGCGGCTGCCGTTCCGCCGATGGAGACATCGACGGCGGCATTGCCGGTGAGCACGAAGCCCTGCGCGGAGAGCTGGCCCTGCAGCAGGCCGAAGGGCACGATGCCGTTGAACTTCAGCGCGAGCGGGGTCGCCCCGCCGATGCCCACCGTGCCGCCGCCGCGGAAGGAAAGACCGCCGTCGCCGGTGAGCACCGTGTCGAGCTTCACCCTGTTGTCGGCGAAATCGCCCTTGGCGTCGATGTCGAGCGGGCCGATGCCGGCCCCGCGCGTCTGGCTGGTCACGGCGCCCTTCCAGTCGAGCGCATAGGTGACGACGGGGGCTGTCGCCTTGCCCTTGACGGTGACCGTGCCGTCGATGGCGCCGCCCGCATCGAGCCCCGCGGCGAAGGTGTTGGCGAGCGCGGCCGGCAGCGCGTCGAGGCGGACGGCAAGGTCGAGCGTCTCGCCGGCCTTGCCGGTGACGGCGACGGCGCCGCTGCCCGTGCGGATCGTCAGCCCGTCGAGCACGGCCGCGCCGTCCACGACGCGGATCGTCGACGGTTTGGCGAGCTTCAGCGGGATGCGGCGCGGTGCGGCTTCGAAGGCGTCGAGCGCGATCGCGAGCCCGCCCTCCTGCAGGACCTTGCCCTTGACCGTAAGCGGCGCGTTGTCGAAGCGGCCGGCGAGATCGAAGGCGGTGCTCTGGCCCTGCCGGGAGAAACCGAGCTTCGGGGCCTCCAGCCGGTTCTCGCCGGCGGCGACCCCGGCGGCCTCGACCGTGCCGGTGGCGGCGAGGCTGGCGAGATCGGAGACGGAAAGGTTGACGGCGGGCTTGGTGATGCTTGCCGTGTCGCGGCTCAGCTTGGCTCCGGAGGCCTCGATGGTCGCGGAGGTCTTGCCGTTCGCCGTGGCGATCTCGACCTGGCCGGCAAGGTCGCCGGCGGCCTTCTGGCCCGCCATGGCGGCGAGCAGGCCAACATCGGGGAAATCGAAGCGGATCGTGCCGTCCGGCATGAAGTTCGGCGCAAGCGTCAGCGCGCCCTTCAGCGTGTTGGGGCCGATCTCGGCCTCCAGCACGGGAACGGTGATGCGGCCGTTCTCGGAAGCGACGGAGGCGCGCACGTTGATCGCCTGGCCGCCGAGCGCGCCGGTTGCCGTCAGGTCGCCGGACGGGCTGTCGGGGACGGCCTTGCCCTTGAGCGTCACGATGAGGTCGCTCAAGGTGCGGCCGGAAAGGGTCGCGCCGCTGGAGGTGACCTTGGCCGAGACGTCGAGCCCGTCGAGAGGGCCGCTGGCGGCAAGGTCGAAGGCGGCTTCCCCCGAGGCATCGGCAAGCAGCTTGCCGAGGGTAAGGACCTTGCCGGAGAGCGTGGCATCCAGCTTGCCGCCGCCGAGCGAGACGTCACCGCCGGCCTCCAGCGTGCCGGATTTCACTTCAAGGCCACTGACCGAGAGCGCGCCGTCGCCCGCCTGCCGGAGGCGGCCGGAAAGGCCGATGGTCGTGTCGATCTTGCCGGCGAGCGCCGGCGGCAGCACGGCCGGCAGCGCGAAAAGGCGGAAATTGACGTCGGCCTGACGGCTTTCCAGCCCGTAGCTGCCGGAAAGCGTGCCGCCGATGCTGGCGCTTTCGAGCGTTGCGGGGTCGAAGGCGATGGTCTGCGGCGAGACGTCGAGCGTCGCGGCGAGCTTGGCCGGACCTTTCACCAGCCGGTCGAGATCGGCATTGGCGAAGGCGGTCGCGCCGGTTTCGAGCGTGACGTCGAGCCGGCCGGAGCGGTTCGCGACGTCGAAGGCATCGCTGTGGGCCGACAGGTGGACCGCCTCGATACGGCCGGCGGGAAGGGCGGCGGAAGCGAGCCGCGCATCGGCCGAAAGCACCGCCGCCTTCGCCTCGCCCTTGAGGGAGATGTCGGCGCCTTCGATGAGGGCCTGGACCTCGCCGTCGGCGAGCGGCCAGCGGAAGTCGATGGGGCCGTCCTTGCCGGCGAGCTTCACGTCGAGGTCGTTGGCGCCGCTGGCGCTGACGGTGCCGGAGGCGGCGAGCGTCAGCGCGCCGGTGGAGATCGCGCCCTTTTCGATGCGCAGCATGTCGGAGCCGTCGAAGGCGGCGGTGATGTCGATGCCGGTCTCGCCGGCAAAGAGCGGCCGCAGCGGTGGCGGCATCAGCGCGTCGAACGTGCCGCCGCCGTTGAGGGAGAGGGTGTGCAGGCCGTTTGCCGCAAGGTCGTGTCGGCCGTCGATGCGCAGCGTCTCGGTGCCGTCGAGCGCGGCGGAAAGCCGGCCCTTCCATTGCGAGAGCGGGCCGTCGCCCGTCAGGCGGATCGAGACGGCGGGATCGTTCGGCAGCTTGAGGAGGCCGGCCAGCACGCCGCCCTTCGGTTCGGCCACGGTGGCCTCTAGGCGCAGTTCGTTGGCGTCCGGGTTGAAGGCGATGTCGGCTGCGACATGGGCGTCGGGTCGCGCCTTTTCGGATGCGGAGAGCTTGAGGGCGATGCTCTCTCCCGTCGCATCGCCGCGGCCGGAGACGACGATCCGCTGGTCGCGCCCGGCGACGGCGCCGGAGACGAAGAGCTCCGGGATGGCGAGCGAGCCGACATGGACTTCCACCGGCAGTGAGAACGAGCCGCCGGACGTCGCCGTTTCTGCTTCCGCCTTCTGTTCCGGCAGGCGGAACAGGGAAACGGTGGAGGCGGAGACGCGCTCGGCCTCGAAGCTGAGGGTCAGCAGGCGTAGCGGCGACCAGTCGACGGCAAGGTCGCGGATCTCGGCATAGGTGCCCTTCCCGTCGCCGAGCGTGATTGCGGCGGCGCGCAGCTTGCCGGTCAGAAGGCCGGAGGGCTCGCTGATCGAGATCACCTGCCCGTTCGCCGCCGCGATCCGCTCCGCATAGGAAACGGCCAGCCGCGCGCCCGTATCGGTGAAGCCGACGAAACCCAGCGCGGCGACAAGGACGACGAGGAGAACGGCAAGGGCGTAACCGGCATAGCGGAGCGTGGCGCGGAGAATTCGGGTCAGCCTGTTCATCTTCTTCCATTCGGCCGGCGGGAAGTGCCGCACCTCAGCGTCTAAACTAGGGCATTTCCGCGCGTCTTCGAATCGCGCGGGGGCGCCCCTGGTCTTTTAGTCGAAGCAATGGCGGGCGCAAAATCGCCGCTTGCCTTCCCGCCATCACCCTGGCTGCAAATCGCGGCGGCCGTCAGAAGGACTGGCCGATGCCGGCATAGACCCCGAAGGAGGTTCCGCCGGGATATTTCTTCAGCGGAACGGCGACGTCGAGGCGGAGCGGCCCGAAGGGCGTCGCATAGCGCAGCCCGATGCCGGCGCCCGCCCGGATGTCCTCGAAATCCGGCACCTCGTCGGTCGAGACCGTGCCGACGTCGATGAAGGGGACGATGCCGAGCGTCTCGGTGATGCCGATGCGCGCCTCCGCGGAGGCCGCCACATAGGACCGGCCGCCCAGCAACTCGCCCTTGCCGTTGCGCGGGGAGATCTCCTGGTAGCCGTAGCCGCGCACCGTGCCGCCGCCGCCGAGGAAGAAGCGGCGCGTCGCCGGGATGTCGGAAAGCTGGTCGCCGCCGATGATCGTGCCGGCGGCGAGCTTGCCGGCCAGCACGAAACGGTCCTCCGCGCCGAGCCCCTGGTAGCCGGTGATCGCCCCCTCGAAGCTGGAGAAGACCGTGCCGCGATAGGTCTCGTAGCTCGGCTTGGCGTTGATCAGGAAGCGGTAGCCTTCCGTCGGGTTCAGCTTGTCGTCGCGGGTGTCTCGCACATATTCGATGGGCAGGCTGACGGTCAGGTACTTGTTCTTGCCGAAGGCGTCCTCGACGTTGCTCCACATGACCTCGCCGCCGGCGCTCACCGTGTCCCTGTCGGAAAGCTCCACGCTGACGCCGGCGGCGGCCGTGGTGGTGAAGGCGTTGTAGGCGTCCGGATCGATCAGCGCGGCCTTCAGGCTGGCATTGAAGGTCGAGGCCGGCCCGAAGGCGCCGGGCTTGGAGAAGAGGATCGCCGTCGTATAGTCGAGGTCGCCGAGGTTCGACTCGCCGATGCGGTTGACCGAGCCTTCGATACGCAGGGATTCGGCCTGGCCGAAGAGGTTGCGGTGGCCCCAGTAGCCCTGGAGGCCGAAGCCGTCCGTGTTGGAATATTGCGCGCCGACGCCGAAATAGCGGTGCTTGCCTTCCGAGACCTCGATGGTCATCGGCAATGAGCCGTCCGGGGCGAGGCTGCTGGCCTCACGAATCGTCACGCTGGAGAAGACGCCGAGCTGGCGCAGGCGCTCGGCCGCCTTGGTGAGCGCTTCCGGCGAATAGGGCTGGCCGGCATTGATGCGCGAATAGCGCTGCACGAAATCCGCATCCACCGTCTTGGTGCCCTTGACGCCGACGGTGCCGACGGGCGCGACCGGGCCGCCCTCGGCGGCGATCACCACGTCGACGGTGCGCGTCTTGTGGTCGGCGGTCGCGTTGCGCTCGGTGAGCTTTGCGAGCGGCCGGCCCTCGGCCTTGATATCCGCGACGATCTTCTCGCCGGCCTTCAGGATGAGCGTGGAATCGGCGCGCGCGCCGGCGACCAGACCGTAGTCCGCCGGGTTGCGGCCCTCCGCATCGCCGGAAAAGGCGACCTCGCCGAAGGTGAAGACCGGGCCGGGCTCGACGCGGATCGTCACGGGGATCGCGCCCCTGGCGTTGAATTCCGGGTTCGGCGGCAGCGAATCGAGGTCCTGCCCGTTGATGGTGACGTTGACCACGCCGCCGTAGCGGGCGTGCTCGTAGAGCGCGGCGAGGATGCGGTCGCGGTCGTCGCGCGCCTTGATGACGAGGCCGAGGTCGCCGGAGACCGGCTTGCCCTCGTCCTGCTTGAGCAGCGCGGTGTTCTCGATCGCCTCCTTGAGGTCGTCGTCATCCGTGCCGGGATCAAGCGTCAGCGTGTAGGAGACGGGGTCGATGACGGGAGCGGTGTCCTCATCGCTCTCGAAGAACTTCATGCCGAAGAGCTCGAAGGCGGATGCCGAGGAAACGGAAAGCGGGCCGCAGGCGAGCGATGCCGCAACCGCGAGCGCGGTGCCAGCCTTCAGAAACGCAAAACTCTTTTCCGGCCGGTTCACTTTGTCCCGCATCCGCAGCAATCCGTCGCCTTTCTCCCAAGGTGCGGTGCGGGCGGCAGGCCGACAGCGTCCGACACGATCTCTAGGCACTCCGTTCCATCCGGAGCCTTCCAGGCAGGAAACGACCCTAACGCGTTAGGTTTTCCGTAATGTTAACGGCGGTTTTACACGCTGGCGCGGCGGATTTGAAGCACCGGAGGGGATTTTGTGCGAAGCGCGCAAAGCAAAAGCCCCGGGCCATGCCCGGGGCTTCGCATGAATTGCAACCGTCAGGCTCAGTAGTTGGACGGGCAATTGTCGATGTAGCGGCGGCCGTAGCGGTCGCGGTAGTAGCACTGGCCCGGCTGTTCCGAGACATGGCCGATGACGCCGCCGGCAATGCCGCCGATGGCTGCGCCCACGGCCGCCCCACGGACGTTGCCGGTGACCGCGCCACCGATGATTGCGCCGGAGACGGCGCCGATGCCCGCACCCTTTTCCGTCTGCGTGCAACTGGCGGCGGCAAGGCCCACCAGGACGAGCGCAATGACTTTCTTCATGAAGATGTTCTCCAAAGTTGAGTGGCGGCCGCGTTTGCCGGGTCCGCCCTATCCCCTTCTACCCAGGAAACATACCGGGGCCGTTCGCGACGGCCGGGTCTGTCCGAGCCTGAGGATATATGCGGGACCGGGGAAGTCCATGGCATTGAAGTATTTTTTTGCAGGCCGAATAAAATGCGGGGCCGTTCCGTTTGGCCTCGCCCGGTGCGCGCCCGGTCACGATAATTTTCATCCCCCTTACAAAGTAGCGGTTGATCGCCGCCGCAAAACGTCAAATGATATGATTGTTGAGGTCGCGGCGAAGGAGGAGAAGACGTCGCCGCGGCACTCGTGCCGAAAAGAATGCACGCGAATCGAAATGCTGGAGTCGCTCGATCCCCGCCCGCGTCGTGAGGACGCCCGCTGCATATGACGTCGGATCGTCCGGTCCCAGCGGCAGGTAACCGCCAGGGAGGAATGAATGGCGAAAGTGGCAATGACCGTCAACGGCAGGAAGGTGAGCCGCGAGTGCGAGGACCGCACCCTGCTTGTGCACTTCCTGCGCGACCAGCTCGCTCTCACGGGAACCCATGTCGGCTGCGACACGTCCCAGTGCGGGGCCTGCGTGGTGCATATGGACGGCAAGGCCGTCAAGAGCTGTTCCATCCTCGCGGCCCAGGCCGCCGGCTCCGAGATCCTCACCATCGAAGGCCTTGCCGCGGGTGGGGACCTCCATCCCGTGCAGGCGGCCTTCAAGGCGAACCACGGCCTGCAATGCGGCTTCTGCACGCCCGGCATGGTGATGACGGCGGTGGACATGATCAATCGCTACGGGGCCAAGCTCGACGAGAAGACCGTTCGGGAAAATCTCGAAGGCAATATCTGTCGATGCACCGGCTACCACAACATCGTGAAGGCCATCCTCGCCGCCGCCGAAGAGATCGGCGCGGCAGGCCGGCAGGCTGCGGAATAAGGCATTGGGCGGTAGGCGGTAGCCAGTAGGGAGGCCGTCGCGAGGCGACGAAGTCCCTGACGCCTATTGGCTAGAGCCTGTCGCCTCCATTCTCTGGAGGAGATGAAGATGGGTGTCGAAGGCATCGGCGCGCGCGTCGCGCGAAAGGAAGACAAGAGGTTTCTCACCGGCAAGGGGCGCTATACGGACGACATGTCCGTGCCGGGCATGCGCTATGCCGCATTCGTGCGCTCGCCGCATGCCCATGCGAGGATCAGGAGCATCGATACGTCGGCGGCGGAGGACATGCCGGGCGTCATCGCCGTGCTCAACGGCAAGCAGATGCTGGACGACGGCATCGGCAACCTGATCTGCGGCTGGATGATCCATTCCAAGGACGGTTCGCCCATGAAGATGGGCGCCTGGCGGCCCATCGCCCACGAGACGGTGCGTTATGTGGGCGATGCGGTGGCCGTTGTCGTCGCCGACAGCGTCGGCGAGGCGCGCGATGCGGCCGAGGCGGTCGTCGTCGACTACGAGGTGCTGCCCGCCGTCACCGACGCCGTGAAGGCGCTGGAAGCCGGCCAGCCGCAGCTTCACCCCGAGGCCCCCGGCAACCTCATCTACGACTGGGAGATCGGCGACAGCGCCGCCGTCGACGCGGCCATCGCATCGGCCGCCCATGTCACCGAGATGAAGATCGTCAACAATCGCCTCGCGCCGAACCCGATGGAGCCGCGCGCCGCGCTCGGCATCTACGACGCGGCCGAGGACCACTACACCTGCTACACGACGAGCCAGAACCCGCATGTCGCGCGCCTCGTCATGAGCGCCTTCTACAACGTGGCGCCGGAAAACAAGCTGCGCGTCATCGCCCCCGATGTCGGCGGCGGCTTCGGCTCGAAGATCTATATTTATCCGGAGGAGATCGTCTGTCTCTGGGCCTCCAAGCGGGCCGGCGTTCCCGTGAAGTGGACGAGCGACCGTACCGAGGCGTTCCTCACCGACGCGCATGGCCGCGACCATGTCTCGACGGTCAAGATGGCCTTCGACGCGAACAATCGCGTCACGGCGCTGAAGGTCGATACCATCGCCAATTTCGGCGCCTACATGTCGCTCTTCTCCTCGGCGGTGCCGACCTATCTCTATGCGACGCTGCTTTCCGGCCAGTACAATTTCCCGGCGATCCACGCCAATGTCAGGGCCGTCTACACCAATACGGTCGCGGTCGACGCCTATCGCGGCGCCGGACGCCCGGAGGCGACCTATCTTCTCGAACGGACCATGGAGACGGCGGCGCGCGAACTCGGCGTCTCGCCGGCCGAGCTTCGCCGCATCAACTTCATCCGCTCCTTCCCGCACCAGACGCCGGTGATCATGAACTATGACGCGGGCGACTACGAGGCCTCGCTGGAAGCGGCGATGAAGGCGGCCGACTGGGCCGGTTTTGCGGCCCGCAAGGCGGAGGCCGCAGGCCGCGGCATGAGGCGCGGCATCGGCATGAGCTGCTATATCGAGGCCTGCGGCATCGCGCCGTCTGCGGCGGTCGGCTCGCTCGGCGCGGGTGTCGGCCTCTGGGAATCGGCGGAGGTGCGCGTCAACGCCGTCGGCACGATCGAGGTGCTGACCGGCTCGCACAGTCACGGGCAGGGCCATGAGACGACCTTCGCCCAGCTCGTCTCGGACCGCTTCGGCGTGCCGCTCGACAGCGTCTCCATCGTCCATGGCGACACCGACAAGGTGCAGATGGGCATGGGTACCTATGGCTCGCGCTCCGGTGCCGTCGGCATGTCCGCCGTCGTCAAGGCGCTCGACAAGGTGGAGGCGAAGGCGAAGAAGATCGCAGCCCACCTGATGGAGGCCGACGAGAGCGACATCGTCGTGGAGAACGGCGCGCTGAAGGTCGCCGGCACGGACAAGTCGGTGCCGTGGTTCCAGATGGCGCTTGCCGCCTATACCGCGCACAACCTGCCGGCCGGCATGGAGCCGGGCCTCAAGGAAGGCGCGTTCTACGACCCGGCGAACTTCACCTTCCCGGCCGGCTGCTACATCTGCGAGGTGGAGGTGGATCCGGAGACGGGCAAGACGAAGATCGTCCAGTTCGTCGCCGCCGACGACTTCGGCAACATCATCAACCCGATGATCGTCGAGGGTCAGGTGCATGGCGGCATCGCGCAGGGCATCGGCCAGGCGCTGCTGGAAGGCGTGCACTACGATCCGGAAACAGGTCAGCTCGTGACGGCGAGCTACATGGACTACACCATGCCGCGCGCCGACGACCTGCCGTCCTTCCAGGTCTCGCACCAGGTCACGCCCTGCCCGAGCAACCCGCTCGGCATCAAGGGCTGCGGGGAGGCGGGCGCCATCGGCTCGCCGCCGGCACTGATGAACGCCATCACCGATGCGATCGGCAACAACGACCTCACCATGCCGGCAACGCCCCAGAAGGTCTGGGCGGCGCTGGCGGCCAGCAACTGACGGGGGAAGCCATGTACGCAACCAACTACCATCGTGCATCCTCCGTCGCGGATGCGGTCAAGCTGCAGTCCTCGTCCGACGAGGCGAAATACGTCTCCGGCGGCATGACGCTGATCCCCACCATGAAGCAGCGGCTCGCCGCGCCGTCCGACCTCGTGGACCTGCGCCACGTCGCCGAACTGAAGGGCATTTCCGTCGACGGCAACCGTGTCCGCATCGGTGCGGGCACGACGCATTACGAGGTCTCGACCTCGGCGGAGATCAAGGCGGTCTGCCCGGCGATCTGCCATCTGGCGTCCCATATCGGCGACCCGCATGTGCGCCACATGGGCACGATCGGCGGCTCCATCGCCAACAACGACCCGGCGGCCGACTACCCCTCCGCCATGCTGGCGCTGGGGGCGACCATCGTCACCGATCGCCGCGAGATACCCGCCGGCGACTTCTTCACCGGGCTCTTCGAGACCGCGCTGGAGGACGGCGAGATCGTGACCGCGGTGACCTTCGCGGCGCCGGCGAAGGCCGGTTATTCCAAGTTCCCCAACCCGGCCTCGCGCTATGCCATGGCCGGCGTCTTCGTGGCGAAGGGGGCGGACGGCAGCGTGCGCGTGGCGGTGACGGGGGCCGGCTCCGACGGCGTCTTCAGGCACGAGGGCATGGAACGGGCGCTTGCCGCAAACTGGTCGCCGGAGGCAGTCGCCGGCGTTTCGGTCGATGCCGGCGGTCTCCTCTCGGATATCCACGGCAGCGCGGAATACCGGGCGAACCTCGTGAAGGTCATGGCCAAGCGCGCGGTCGCGGCCGCCTGACCCCCGCAAAAGCTGAAACTGGTTCGATTAAAAGGACGGTTGAGGCCGTCCTTTTTTCGTGCAGACTTGACATGCATCAACATCGAATGGCCTTTGGAGACCTAGGATAGATTGGAATGGTTCAAAGGTGGCGCCGATTTGCCGCAGCGGATTTCGTTGCGGCGCAGGAGCGCCGGGTGTAGCCGATGGAACGACAGCCAACGACGATGATGTCCGGGTTCTCGCCGGACAGGAGACTGCGGATGGACTTCGAGACTTTCTTCAAGAACGAACTGGGCGGCCTGCATCAGGAAGGCCGCTACCGCGTTTTCGCCGACCTGGAGCGCCAGAAGGGCAACTTCCCCAGGGCGACCCGCTACACGGCGGACGGCCCGAAGGACGTCACGGTCTGGTGTTCCAACGATTATCTCGGCATGGGCCAGAATCCCGCGGTCACGGAGGCGATGAAGCTTGCCATCGACCAGTGTGGCGCCGGTGCCGGCGGCACCCGCAACATCTCCGGCACCAACCACTATCATGTGCTTCTCGAACAGGAACTCGCCGACCTGCACGGCAAGGAAGCGGCCCTGCTCTTCACCTCGGGCTACGTGTCCAACTGGGCCGCGCTCGGCACGCTCTGTTCGAAGGTTCCCGGCCTCATCTGTTTCTCCGATGCCGGGAACCACGCTTCGATGATCGAGGGCATCCGCCATTCGAAATGCGAGCGGGTGATCTGGAAGCACAACGACCTGAAGGACCTCGAAGCCAAGCTGGCGGCCGCCGACCCGAAGGCGCCGAAGCTGATCGCCTTCGAATCGGTCTATTCGATGGACGGCGACATCGCCCCCATCAAGGAAATCTGCGACCTTGCCGACAAGTACGGCGCGATGACCTATCTGGACGAGGTCCATGCCGTCGGCATGTACGGCCCGCGCGGCGGCGGCATTGCCGAGCGCGAAGGCCTGATGGACCGCCTGACGGTTATCGAGGGCACGCTTGCCAAGGCCTTCGGCGTGATGGGCGGCTATATCGCCGGCTCCTCCGCGCTGTGCGATTTCGTGCGGTCCTTCGCCTCGGGCTTCATCTTCACGACGTCGCTGCCTCCGGCGCTGGCCGCCGGTGCGCTCGCCTCGATCCGGCACCTGAAATCCAGCCAGACCGAGCGCTTCGCGCATCAGGAGCGCGTGCGCAAGCTGCGCGCTGCGCTCGATCGCAACGGCATCCCGCACATGCCGAACCCGAGCCATATCGTGCCGGTGATGGTGGGCGATGCCGCCAAGTGCAAGTGGATCTCGGACCTGCTGCTCGACAATTTCGGCATCTACGTCCAGCCGATCAACTATCCGACCGTGCCGCGCAAGACCGAGCGCCTGCGCATCACGCCGACGCCGCTGCATTCGGATGCCGATATCGAGCATCTCGTCGGCGCGCTGCATGCGCTCTGGTCGCGCTGTGCGCTGGCCCGCGCCGTCGCCTGAGACGACGGCGCAATCGACGTTATCCGATGAGCCCGGCGGCCACCTGCCGGGCTTCTTCGTCTCCGGCGAAGACATCGTCCATCGAGGATGCCGGCGGCAGGTGGGCGAGCCTTTCCATCGTCTCCTCGGCGATGTCGGCCATGGCGAGGAAGCCGATGCGCCCGGCGACGAAGGCGTGGAAGGCGACTTCCTCGGCGGCGTTCATCACCGCGCCCTGCAGGCCGCCGCGCGTCAGCGCCGTGCGGGCAAGCCGCAGCGCCGGGAAGCGCACCTCGTCCGGCGCCTCGAAGTCGAGCCGCGCGAGCTTTGCGAAATCCAGCCGGTCGACATCGAGCGGCGCGCGCTCGGGATAGGTCAGCGCGTAGCCGATTGCCGTGCGCATGTCCGGCGCGCCGAGCTGGGCGAGTACCGAGCCGTCGACATAGCCGACCATGGAATGGACGATCGACTGCGGATGGACGATGACCTCGATCTGCTCCGGCCGAACGTCGAAGAGGTGCTTGGCCTCGATCATCTCCAGCGCCTTGTTGAACATGGAGGCGCTGCCGATGGAGATCTTGAGCCCCATCGACCAGTTCGGGTGCGCGCGGGCGATATCGGCCGTCACGCCGGCCATCTCCTCGCGGCTCCAGGTGCGGAAGGGCCCGCCCGAGGCGGTGAGCACGATGCGCTCGACGGCGTGGCGCTGGTCCTCCTCCAGCGCCTGGAAGATCGCGCTGTGCTCGCTGTCGACGGGGATAAGCCGCCCGCCGCCCCTGGCGACGGCGTCGACGAAGAGGTCGCCGGCCGAAACGAGGCATTCCTTGTTGGCAAGCGCGATGTCCGCGCCGCGCTCCGCCGCCGCCAGCGTCGGGGCAAGGCCCGCCGTGCCGACGATCGCCGCCATCACCCAGTCCGCATCGCCGGAGGCCGCTTCCAGCAGCGCCGCGCGTCCCGCGGCCGCTTCGATGCCGCTGCCGGAAAGCGCGTCCTTCAGCGCGGCGTAGCGGCTCTCGTCGGCCGTCACGGCCAGCCGGGCGCCGCAGTCTTTCGCCTGCGCGGCCAGCAGCTCGACATTGCCGTTGCCGGTCAACGCCAGCACCTCGTAGCGCTCGCGCCCGCCGCGCTGGCGCACCACGTCGAGCGTGCTGGTGCCGATGGAGCCTGTCGAGCCGAGAATGGTGATGCGGCGCTTCTGCCGCGTGTCGGGAGCCATGATGATGTCCGCATTTTCTTGTGTTCTGTCTATGGCTCTACAGGCGAAAGAAGTCCGCAACAAGCCATGGAAACGCGCGAAAACGGCGGGCGGGCCGCCGTTGCCGAATCGCGGCTTGACCTTTTCGTGCGGACAGCCATAACGTCCCGGCAAAGCGGTCTTCCGCGACGATCCGATTGGAGAATTCTGTGCACCGACGCCTGAGAGTATGGACGCTCGCCTGCCTTGCCTTCTTGGCGGCAGCGCCGGCCTATGCCGACGAGCCGGTTCCCGGCGGTCTCGGCGGCACCTGGCTCGTCGAGGACATCGGCGGCAACGGCGTCATCGACGACCTGCAGACGACCCTTGAGATCAAGCCGGACGGCTCCTATGGCGGCAACGGCGGCTGCAACACCTATCGCGGCAAGCTCAAGGTGCAGAACGGCACCATCGCCTTCGCGCCGGCCGCCGCCACGCGCAAGATGTGCGCGCCGGCGATCATGGACCAGGAGCAGAAGTTCTTCGACGCGCTCGGCACCGTCATCTCCTGGAAGCTCGAGAACGGCATCCTGCACCTGACGGGCAAGGAGGGCGCGCCGGAGATCCGCCTCGCCGGCCTCAAGAACAACACGGATGTCGTCATCCGCCTGCCCGGGCCGGAGCAGAGCGTGGTGCGCGAGACGCTGAACTACCAGTGCGACGCCGACCAGCGCATCAGCGTCGAATACATCAATGTCGGCGCCAATTCGCTTGCCGTGGTGCGGATCGGCGAGGAGACGGTGATCGCCTCCAACGTCATGGCCGCCTCCGGCGCCAAATATGCCGGCGGCCGCTACGAATGGTGGACCAAGGGCGACGAGGCGACGCTCTACGACCTGACGAAGGGCGAGAACGCGCCGGGCGTCAACTGCCGCAAGACCGGCTGAGGCCGGTATCGGAGGGAAAGGGCATGCCCACGTTCCATGTCGGCCAGAAGGTCGTCTGCATCAACGACCGCTTCAAGAACGTCTCGATCGACCAGGGTATCCGCAAGGGCCAGGTCTATACGGTCCGCTGGGCGGGCCACTACCGGCACTATGTCGACGGCGATTTCTACGGCATCAAGCTGATGGAGCTCCATCGCGGCATGGATGACGGCCCGGAAGGCTACGGCGCCGTCGACATGCCCTTCCGCGCCAGCCGCTTCCGCCCGCTCGTCTCCGACCGCATCCGCACCATGCTCGGCATGAAGGCGCCGAAGCCGAAGGTCGTCGCCAAGCCGTCCATCGTCCCCGCCGTGCGCACCAAGCCGCGCGTCACCACGCCCGAGCGCGAGACGGAAGAGGTCTGATCGCCATTTCAAGGAAATGGTGATCCCGACAGGATTCGAACCTGTGACCCCCAGATTAGGAATCTGTGCCTAAGTCTTGATCTTATTCCTAGGCGTTCCTCACCAAACGGCGTTCCCGGGGTATCTTCGGGAACGCCTATTCGGAGCGAGACACCAGCGCGACACAGGCGATGTCCGCCGTCGAGTAGGCATTGGACGCATGCGTGTTCCGGAACCGCACCTTCACCGTATCAGCCGCAGATACCCAGGACGACAGCACCGCGATATTCGCCGGCGGCTCCATGTTGAAGACGACGTGATCGCCGGTCGCGGCTCCAGGCACAGCGATGGTCGCGTCGGCTTCCGCGCCTGCGCTGATGTTGGGGATCGTGATGTCGTCGGAGAACCGATAGTGGTGGGTGATCCGCGCGCCGGTGGGCCGGACCTTGGAGAACGGCACCTTCTTGTCGGGGTTACTCGGTTCGCTGGCGTCTCGAACATAGAAGAGGTCGCCGTCGGCGAGCTCGTCGATCTCGTCCTTCTCGGTGATCTTTGTCATCGCATGTCTCCCCGCTTCGCTTCGAGTGCGGCCAGCGATCGGATAATCGCCTTCTGATCGTCTCGCATTTCCTTCAACGTGTCGTCGGTCCGCTTCATGTGGCTATCGAGATCGACGCGGCGGACGTAGCCGTTTGCCATGTCGTCGCGGACTCGGTTGATCCGTTCGTGGAGCTGGTCATCGCCGGTCTTGATCTGGCCGACGATGACATCGAGGCGGTTGTTGACGGCCCTTAGCGCGGCGACGGCGATACCGGCGATGGAGAAGACAACACCGATTGCCGTGCCGAAAAGCCACTGGAGATCGCCGACGGTCATCGTGCAGCCTCCCCATGCGCACCGCATTCCGCCTTGCTCCAGACGCCGCCAGCGCAGAGGCCCACAACGGTGCGGTCGATCTTGCGCTGGTCCGCCGGCGTCGCGCCGCGCGCGCCGATGAGATCAGTTCCCACGACGCGGCGAAGACCGGACACATCGGCTGGATGCGAAGTCCCACATGCCGTCAGGGCAAAGATCATAAGAGCTGCGAGCGTCATCAGCCGTGCTGCCTGCTGCATTGTTCTGCCTTTCGATTGCGGTGCGGACGGAGTCTGCGCCGTCCTTTCGGATGAGGAAGACGAGCGCGAGGACCGCGAAGCAGACCATCAGAGCAAGGACGATCCGGGGCGCCGAGAACATCAGCCTGCCTCCCGGACACGGTGCACGAAGTAGTAGATCCCGATCCCGACGCCCGCCACGATTCCGGCGGCGAGCGCCCACTGGACGGGACCGGAGCCGGCGAAGAGCGCGCCACCGGCAGACAGGATACCGCCGAGCGGCCCCCACGCTTCCGGCTTCTTCAGTATCTCGCCGAGGCCGGTATCGCGGCTGTCCGCCTTCGCCTCGGCTTCAGCCGGCGCAGCGGTCTTCGCGACGGTCCCGCCGCTGGCATCGGCAGCGAGGCGCAACGCGTTTCCGACGACGCCGGACTGGTCCTTCCACTGGCCCTTGGGGTCCTTGCCGGTGATGCGGATCGTCCAGCCGCGGCCGTTCTTCGGAAAGCCCGTCTTCGCGTTGGTCAGGGATCGCAGGAACGCCATGTAGGCATCGCTATAGGCGCGGATGAGCGACGAGATGCCGCCGGGATAGCGCCGCACCGCCGCGAGCGTCTGTTCGCCGACGTGGCCGTCTTCGCGGACGCCGATGACACGCTGCAGGATCTTGACCGCACGCGTGGGCCCGGACATCACGCCGTTGTTGAACACGAAGTAGTCGAGCCCTGGCGGAAGAACGTCGCCGCCGGCCTGCGACCAGTAGGAGCGGCGATAGATATCCTCCGCCTCCCGCAGGCTCATCCCGCGGACGTCGGCCGCCGTCACGGTCTTGACGCCGCGATGGGCCGCCAGCGTCGCGCCGGTGATGCCGTATTTCGTGCCGACAAGCACGCCGTTCAGGTAGTTGCCGCGATCTGTCTTCGCGTTCGAGTATGCGCCCTCATGCCCGAAGGTCAGATCGAGAGCGATAGGAAGGGTTTCGCGTGCCATGGTGCGCCTCTTTGGTTGAGGCGATAATCGGCATCAGGGGGAGACGGCGCAAAGCACAGGACGAACGTTGCCGCGCCATTCGGGATGGTGCGGTTCATGGTTATGTCCTTGGTTGATGGGGCTAGGCCGGTCGGGCGGATTGCCCGCCTAACCGCTTGCAGTGCAAGATGGACCGCTCACGGTGGGTACTGCGTAAGATCGTGAGGGGACCCGGTTGAGCGATACGAGGCGTTCCCGGGTCTCAATTGCGCTAAAGTCGCATCGCAAGTTTGGAAATGACGCGAGCGAAACGTCGCAAAGGCGTCAACTTTTCCGGTCCCACTCTGATTGCTCCGGAAGCAGAGAAAAAGAAATTGCCAGAGGAACTGAGGGAATCTGGGCGAAGTAGCTTTCCGTCTGGAGTAGCAAAAAACACTTCTGTTCGATCGAGGCCAACAGAAAGACCCGCTCTGACGGGAACAAATGCGGTAAAATACTCGTCAGAGGAAATGTGGCCGAAATAGACAACGTCCCAAGGGGTTTCGTAGGAAACAACAAGGTGCTCTCCATCCTCACTCACGGAGACCTTTGAAACACCTATTGACTTGTGGCGGGCATCGACCTGTACCCACCCATGTTCCGTGTGCCGCAAGACCGCGGCCGCCTCGACTTTCCGCCACCCATCAGAAGGATGAATACCTTCTGAAACAATTACCGCCGTCGAAAGCATCAGCGCGAGCGCGGCGACCGCGAACAAAACCGCGCCCGCTATTAGCCTCCATACCTTCACGAAATCATCGTCCCCATAACCCAGAAGTTTCCGCCGACGGTCACGGTGTTTGGATCGACCAGCGTGCCGGAACCATCCCGAATATAGACGTCCGAGAATGTCAACCCTACAGACGCGCCGACATGATAGACACCCGCAAAGGTTTCATCTGGTCCACACAGAAGAGCCGCAACCTTCGAGGCCGTGAAGTCATAAGTTATACGTAACGCAAACCCGCCCGATACAGCAACTCGAGAAATCGAGGTAACTCCTACTGGCTGGTGGTTCGCGTCACTGATAAATTCCCAAGCGCTGCCAGTGTATCGGATAGCGCAGGCAACGGCTCGTAACGTCGTACTGGAAAGTGGGGATCCTGCGCTTCCGATTGCGTCATCTATCCAGCCATATGTGCGTAGGCTAAATGTCGGCGAACCCGCCACACTCGTTGCACGATGGGCTATTCGTCGGAAGACGTCGGTGCGCAACATAAAGTGCCCAGCGTCCGCCTGCCCTCCAGCAGCAGAAAGAGAGGCTTCAGCCGCGTTGAGCGATAGAAGCATCCCACCATCCCCAAAAACCAGATTGGTCGTAGTGTTGCCGTTTGAAAGCCGCGCCCTGACTAGCGCCACAGTCCCAGGTGGGGCAGTCAATATGGCGGACGCGGTTGCGAGGGAGCACGGGACCGCCGCACCATCATTAGCAGATGCCCCTTGGCGCACGAACCTGTTGCCGCTTTGCTGTAGTGCTACAAAAGCACCGTTCTCCCGTAGGACTGCGCCACAATAATGATACATGGAAAAACCGAAAGGATAGTTTGGTTCTCCCGTCGGGTCGATCTTGCTCTCCGAAAAACCCCAATCGACAACCCCGCTGTCTGGATTTTCGATCAACCACGCATAGTAGAAACCATCCCCATATGAGGCAGTGAATCTACCGCCTTCGCCTGCGCCTGATTGCCAAGGCGCGTCAAATCGCTTGGCTGTGGGAAGCGCGAGGCTTATCAGCGCAGGAGTAACCCCGAGCGATGCCCCCTCACCGCTGCCCATAACGTAGCCATTCGCTGGATTAATCGGATCGTTCGCAAGCGTGAGTCCGTAGTGGTGGCCTGCCGGCACAAAATAATCAGGCATTTCAACCCCTCCCGCGCGTGTCAATCCATCCGAACGAGGTGATAACAATATTCGACGCCCCAACCGTCCCTACACTCCGATGCTTGATCTGGCCCGAGGCATTAACCCTAATGGCGAATTCACCGGCGGCGCCGCCGCCGGTGGATGCGGCGCTAATGGTTGCCTCATTTGGGTTCGCGGAAATATCCATACCAGAAATGATGACGCTGAATGATGCGCCGCTCGCCGGAGAGACACGGACACGGAAGAGGCCTATCATCTCAGGGGGGAGGGAAACCGTTGCTGTCTGCTGTGCCGTAGAGAGCGATGCTGCGCTAACATCAGGGATAGATGGAGTTATTTCGTAACGGTCTCCCGTCTGGACAAACGCGCAAATCGCGTTTGAATACCGAATAAAGCTTCCGACCCGTCTCTTTCTGTCATAATTCGCCGGCATCGTCGGACTTGTCTTCGACTTGGAGAAAAGCACGTCGACGACGCCCGTGTCCGACCGCTGGATGAGAAAGACATACCAGACGCCGTCAGAGATTGATCCGGTGTCACGACCTCCTGCATTCGTTCCGACCGACCATGTGGAATCCAACTGCTTTGTCATGGATGTTGCGAGTAGCATTAGCACGGGGGTGGTTTCCGTGCTCGCCGCCTCGCCAGCCGCAATGTCGATATCGTTAGTGGCGTCTGTCGCGTTGTTGGAAAGCGTCATGCCATAAATATGCCCCTTGAGTGCGGCGCTGATGTTGGACCTACCCTGCGCCTGCTGTGCCGCAGTGAAGGATTGCGCGGCAGCCGTATCAACGCGCGTTGCTACACTTGCGGCTGACGGAATGGTAACGGCCTTAAACCCCGACCCCGTGCAGATGAGGTAAGCCGCATCCCCATCCGCAACGACAAGGGTTGCCTCGCCGTTGATCGTCTCCGAGCTATCGGGGTCTATGGTGACGTCTCCACCATCAGCAATAACCGTCAGCGTCCAGTTCGCACCGAGGGTCGTTGCAGCCGTGAGCGCCACGGTGATCTCTGCCGAGCAGCGGTGGATGGCGCCGGCGTCCGTCTTTGCCGCCGTATAGCCCGCCGACTTACTAGCGTAGACCGAAACGCCCGCCTTGCCGTCCAGCTCTTCCGCCAGTTCGGCAACCACCGACTCCCTCGCCAATGGCGTACCGCCGGGCGTCGAGCCGTCATGCACGACGGCAACCTTCTTGTCGGTGTCGACGGTGATTTCCCCCACAGCGCCCGCAAAGGTTTCATGTTGCGCCGTCGTGCCGCGACGATGTTGGACAGCCGTAGACATCAGATCGTGCCCCAGTCTTGGTCAAAGTAAGTGATTGGATCGGCGACGGAGCCGAAGTCGTAGATCATTCCGTCGATGAAGCCCGCGAACCCCGCTGTGGCGGCGATCACCAGAGCCTCAGCAGCATCGGAGGCTATGGCGGCATCTTCGGCCGATTCCGCAGAACTCGCCGCAGATACGGCGGACGCCGCAGCTGATGCCGCTGACGCGGTGGCGCTCGCATCCGACTGGGTCGCTGATGCAGCTGCCGCTTCTGCTGCGGCCTCAGCTGCTGCGAACACCGTCTCGGAATTCGGGCCTTCACCGATGGCGCCATCCTTGATCGTCAGCAACGCGCCTTCAGCGATGCCGGGGAGGATCGTATAGCCTTCGTTGGGAGACGTGATCGGGAGCTTTACCGCGTGTCGGGCGTCGCGCGCGTTTTCCTGCGTCTGCGCCGTCAAAGTGTCGATGGCAAGGTTCTGCTGCCAGATCGGGAGAGGGGCTCCGTTTACGAACCGGCTACCACGGCGCGCCGCGCGCCTGCCGACGACAAGCACATCGCCGACCAGCCCGGATTCGAAGACCACAGCCGCATCATTCGAGATTCCATCGACGTAGGACGCCGTCACCGTGAAGTCGGTGCGCTCGACGCCGCCGTGGATGACGACGAGATCATCATCATCGAACACAGGGAAGTCCGCCGCGAACGTCGTTGTCGCGACGACGGGCGAATAGGAAGTGACGCGATCATCGGCAGTCGTGATGCTCATGACGCGGAGGATGCCGGGATGCGGCACCCCTCGCAAAGCACAGGCTATTGGCCGAATGCGTTCCCGAAGTCCGGCGCGCGCTCCGGAGTAAGCTCGCCCGGCCGCCACCAGAAGGTTTGACCGAAGTCCTTCTTCATCCGACGCTCGTGGCGCGAGAAGGACTTCCGGTAATCAGGATCAACCATCGCCTGAATATTGTCGAAGATCAGCCGGTCCGTCGCGCTCTTCGTGTACCAGAGCGACGATCCGGGCGTCCAACCCTTGATGTGCTGCGCCAGCGTCTTGCCGTTCACGTCCTTGGTGCCGGCGAGCCATTGCGCGACGTCGCCAGTCGCGCCGATGACGGCGCCAGGCGCGGGACCGCTCAATAGCTGCGTGATGCCTTCGCCGCCGCGCGAGACCGAGGAATAGACGAAGTCGCCGAGCATCCCGAGGCCGCCGCCACGGATCGCCGCCTCAACCCAAAAGCGCCCGGTCGCCATGTCGTTCGGATCTCGTCCGGCGATCAGTGACTGCATCTGAACCATCGCCGCCCCGCCCATGGTCATCAGGAGGAATAGCTGCGTGGTTCGGTATGCTCGGTTCGCCATGTCGCCTTGCGTCATCGCGCGCATCAAGTGCGTCATCATGAAGGTCATCGGGAACGATTTGAACTGGACGGCGGATCGGACCGCCTCGCCGATCACCGTGCCGCGCTGGAGTCCCGCCGTCATCGCGCCGCGAATACGGGCGTCGGGCTCGATCACCGCAAAATGCCGCTCGTCGATGATCGCCGACATCAACCGATCCGCGAGCCGCTCATCCTCGACGGCATTCACATCGAAGAACCGGGCGCCATCGGCTTCCAGATGCGGCGCAGCGCGCAGCTTGTCCCAATCCTGCGGTGTGAAGCCGTACCGCTCCAGGAAGCCGCGAAACATGGGGTCCAACGCCTCGAACTGCTTTTCGGACTGCCGCGCGATGTGCCCCATGAACTCCATCGAGAACGCGCGCTTCAAGCCCTCCGTCCACACGTTGATACCGGAGAGCCGCATCAGGGCGTCAGCGGTGCGCCCGGTGATGCCTTGGCCGATGACGTCATCGTCAAATCGCTTCGTGCCGATTGCCGTATCCAGCACCGACGCTGCAGTCAGGTTGAGTTGCCGCGCGATCTCTTCCGCGCCTTCGCGATTCACGGCGAGGTCGCTGACGAGGCGCGAGATGACCGCCGAAGCCGGGATGCCGTTGAAGTTTGCGGCGAGGGCAGCGGTCACGGTGTCGCCCGGGAGCGCGGCAATCGTCGCAGAGCCAAGGCGCGCCGCCGTCTGGAGGTTGCGCATGCCGCCGCCGATGCCGGCGATAAGGTCGGATTGTGCGATGCCGAGCTTTCCGGAAAGTGCGTCATAGGTGCGTTGCACCGCCGCCGGGCTGTTCATCGTGATCCGGTTCGCGACCCGTTGTCCGGTCGAACTCGCCGCGTCGCTATCGCGTGCCGCCGCAATCAGCTTCTCGAAATTCTCCTGATAGCGCGGCCCAAGAACTTCGACGAAAGCGATCTCCTTTCCCATGCCCTGGATGTGGCCCATCAGGGTATTGAAGAGGCCGCCGTCGCCAGCGCCGTATTTCTTCATCAGCCGCTTGTATGTTTCGGGCTTCTCGAAGCGGAAGACGCGGAGCTGGTTGGAGAAGCCCCCGGCGCCGGTGCCTTGCCCCTTGCCGAGCGTGATATCCTTGAATGCGTTCTGGATGATGCCGGGCACCGCCGCGCGCGGTGCGTCGCCCCACCCCTCCTTGTCGATAACCCGCAGGTTTCCGGCCTCGTATTCGCTCCAGAGGTCATCGAGAAAGGCACGCTCACCGAACTTTTTCACGCGAGCGGAATCCCACGACTGCGGGAGACGCCAATCATCGAGGACGGAAAGCGGCTTGCCACCACGCTTCACACGCTCGACGGCATACTTCGTTGCGTCGGAGAACCCTTTCGCCGCCGCCTTCGCCGCCGTGTCCCCGGTATCGACCCCATAGAGCTCGTCGACGACGTTCCAGATCGTCTCCGTATCCTGTCGGAACCCGGCCATGGTCGACTGATACGGAGCCATCGCGCCATCGATCATTTTCAGCAGGCGCTTCGTTACCCCTTCGGCATGGCTCTCGATGTTGATGGCATCGCCCATCGCCGCGCCGCCGTCCCAGTTGTCACGAACAAGAACGGAATGCAGTCCGGCCGCCATCCCCTTCGGGTGGCGCATCATTCGGTCCCTGACTTCGGTTTGCCGGATCGCCTGCTTCGCCGCCATGAGTTTTCGCTCCTGCGCCGCCTGCATCATGACGCGGGCCGCCTCAAGCGCGCTGGCGGCCTCGGCGGATGCCGGCCCCATGTTCGGATAAAGCCGCTCCTGGATACCCTCATGCAGAGCGAGGGCATCGTCGGCCTGCTTCTGGGTGATGCGCTTCGCCGTAACAAGCCGGGCAAGGCAATTCTGGATGCTCATTCCGCTGCGCTCCCCAAGGTGCAGGCTTCGATTTCCTTGCCGGCGGCGATCTCTTCCTCGGCCTCGCGCATGATGTCGTCGAGGCTGCGCTCGCCCCTGCCATCGCCGATATCAACGAGGATCGGCGTGACATGCGGCTTCGGCGAGGAATCATCCGAGATCGGCCCGAGCTGGCGCTCTTCATTGTCGGCGATCAGACGCTCGGCGTCCATGATCGTTGCCTCGACCGTCTCGGGCGCGGCCTCGATCTCGTCTATCCGCTCCGGCGTCAGACGTTCGTCGACGACGCGGTAGAGGTCGTTCCGTCCGACCCGCTCCAGCGAGCCCTTGAGGATATCCGGAGCGGAAAGCGGGTCCCCAATCAGGCGCGGCCCGGCGTCGTTCTTCCGTGCTTCATCCGCGAAGTCGCGGAGGAACGCGGCGAGGCGAGCGCGGCCCACAGGGCGTTTCATCTCGGCATCGGAGAACATCGCGCGCGCCATGATCTTCGCCATCTCACCCGGGCCGCCGAACATTTCTGCCTGGTTGACCAGATCGGAAACGGCGCGGCCTTCGTCGCGGGCACGCATGACGAGCTGCACCGCCTTGACCAGATCATCGGTGATGTCCATGCCAGCCGGGATTTCGCCGCGCGCTACGGCATCGCGCATCCTCGCCCACGGCCCGGCGCTGTCGGAAAGGGCCCCGCCGATTGCCTTGATGTTGTTATCGCTGTCTTCGAGCGCGCGGCCGAGAAGGGCGGGCTCCCCATAAGCACGCCCCATCAATGCCGCCGTGATCCGGCGATTGCCCTCCTGCGAGAGGATGCCGTTGCGGTCGATGAGGTTGCCCTGCTCGGCGCGTGGGAGGCGAGCCATGAATCCGCGAGTGAATGACGCGTTGCCCGCAGCACCGATATCACCATCGGCGAGACTGTCGAGCATGGCGGTGTCGATCATGCGGGCGTCGGCGAGCGCTTGCTCGGCAGCCCCGAGGCGCATGGCCGTCGAGCGGTTCGCCGCCGTCACGAACCCGACGCGGTCTTCAAGGTCCGTGACGCGTCGAGCGATCAGCACCGGGTTGTTGATGCCGTCGAGGTCGAAATTCTGCGCGCGGAGGAAGTTGCGATAGCTTTCCGCCGGCGCGCCGCCGTTCTGGTAGGCCCGGCGCAGCGCGAGAACGCGACCATTCCCGGACTCGACAAGCCCGTCGAGACCGACAACGGGGGCGCCGGTCCCGGCATCCGTGGAGAAGCCAAGGCGCTCCGGCTGGAGATTGGCCGCGATACCGGCAATCTGGTCCTGCGACATGGCGCGGGACCGATCCCGCGGCTGAAGCTCCTGCGGGAAATCGGGGTTGATGGAAAGATCATCGCGGTTCGACGTGATCAGGCTGTCTGCATCGACGACTTCATACCGGACTCCGACGCTATTGCCGTCAGCATCGTAGATCCGCCCGGGGCGCGCATTCGACTGGAGGAAGGCCTCGGGCGGGAGCTCCACCGGGCGGCTGCGGGTGATGTCATCCACGGCCTTCTCGAGCGCTGCGCGGTGCGCGTTCTCGCCGGCCATTGACCGCTGGAATCTGCTTTCGGGGATAGCAGCCTCGCGCGCGAGGACGTTGCCCGCGTCCTTGATGTGGCGCGGCCATTCGCCGGTCTTCGCCCGATGCCACAAGCTGGCGAGACCCTTCAGGCCACCGCCGAGGATGGCGCCGCCGGCGGCGGCCGCCGCGACTTCCCCCAATGCATCGTCCGCACCGAAGGACGGATCGATCCGCTGCTTCCGCTCCAGCGTCGCGCCTTGGATGACAGCCTCGGACAGTCCGCCGACCGCCGCCTCGGTAAGTGCGGTTCTGATCACGCCGGCGGACGCCGATGCGCCAAAACCCATGCTCAACAGGTTCAGCGGATCGGTGATAGCGCCTGCGATGCTGCCGACCACGCCGCCGACTGTCGAGCCGAGCCCGGTGGAGCGGCGGGCGAGCGCTTCCGCGCCGGCGCGGGCCTCGCGCGCCTCTCCCTCGGAGGCCTTGACGAAATCCTCCTCTGTCGGAAAGACGAGATCGCTCCCGGGGTTCTCGGATTTCCACTGGTCGAACTGCTTTCGCGCGACGTCCATTGCGTTCGCGTTCATGCTGTCGATCCAGCCGGGGAGGCGCTGGCCGCTTTCCTTGTAGAACCGAACCTGAAAATCGTTCTGCACGGCGAGGGCGTTGCGATGGCTGGCGTTGGAATTGGAGAAGTTGACCATCGCATTGAAGTCGGAGGCGAGCCGCGCACCGAACCCCGGGTCAACGCCTTCAAAGGGCCGGCGCGCCGCTGCCTGCAACGCGCCCGCCATTTCCCTGTCATCGACGATGAACGCCATTACCGCCCCCTGAGATCGAGCACGAAGACGGAATTCAGATCGACGCCGCCGCCGGGATGTGGCGCCGAGCGCATCGCATAGGTCGGATAGTCGTCGTTGCCGAACTCAAGAACATAGCGTCCGTCGGCAACAGCCCGCAGACGGCCCTCGTTGCGGAGGTCTGAGGCGCTGACCGGCTGGCCGGTGGACGTCACCGCACCGGCGAGCGCCGATGACGGGAGCCCGGCGATCATCGTATCGAAATCGCTCTGGCTCATTCCATAGCGCGGCGAGATTACGGCCTTGCCGTTCATTTCGACGAGACCGCCAGTCACTTCGTTGATCGCCGTCTCCATCCGGGTTTCGTCGAGATCGCCGGAACTGTCCCCCGCCTGGTGCGAGAGATCGGCATAGCGAGCCGTCGCGGCCTCAAGCACGGACTGGCGGGCACCTTCGAGCGTCGGACCAAACGCCTGAATGGGCAGCAGCTCGTTGACGGCCGCCTTGTTGTCGTCGGTCTTGCGCGGTGCCAGCAATGCATTCTCCTTCATGAGCGCCTGCCCGCGAAGGATGCCCTCGGCGACCTCTGGATTCTGCGATACGAGTGCGCCGGCCGCAGCCATGACTTTGCCGTCTCCCTTCGCCGCAAGGGCGTTCAGCGTCGCGCGATAGGTCTCCGGCCGCATATTGGACGCCATCGACCCGAGCAGGTTTACCGCATCTGCTGGCGTCGAGGTGGAAAGCGCGCGGGAGACCTGCTCTTGCATCGCCGGGCGAAGCGCGGAAACGTTCCCCACGAGCCCACGCGCCTGGAGTATATCAACGCCCCGCTGAAGGCTCTGGAACGTCTGCCCCCAAGTATCGGGCTGCTTGAGATCCAACGGCGGGACGGGCGTGATCATCCGCTGGTTCATCGCATAACCGATGGGATCATTCTTCAGCGCGGTCGCGCGAGCCTCCGAGGCCGCCTCCATGCCGGCAACGATCTGCTGCTGCGCGATGGTCGCGCCGTCTCCGGCATCGGAGCGTAGCGTGGAGATCAGGCTTTCTACCTGCGCTGGCGCCATGCCCTGCATGGATGCGGTCGCCGACTGCATCGAGAGATAATCGGCCACCTCTTTCCGAAGGTCCTGATCATCGACGATCGAAAGCTGACGCGTCAGGAGGTTGAGGTCGGTAATCGCCGGCGTCATCCCCTTGTCATACCCGGCCTTGATGTCGGTGAAGAGCGCCTTTGCATCTGCAGTCGCCTCTTTCCGGTACTCAGCGATGATGTCGGGACTGATCGTGGGCCCGCCACGCGTCGAGGAATCCTCGATATGCCAATTCTCGTTCCTCAGCGGGAACTTGAGCCCATAGGTCCCGGCGTTGTCGTGCAGCCATTTGACCACCTCGACCGGCGCATCCTTGAGAGACGAGCCGTTATATGAAAGGTCGGCGGCCGTGCCGTGATTGTGGTTCGATTTTCCCGGAGGGGCGACCCACTTGCGCGCCGCTGCCTCGGAACCGTAACGCTTCACTGCGTCGGCATAAAGCTCGGCCTGGCGCTCATTGCTACGCGCGCCCGAATAGATGCCGAGCTTATCCCGGATCTCCGGCGGTGCAGCCTGAAGCAGGCGCGACAGCTTCACCGCGAAGGCGTCATCGAGATTGGCGATGTGGGAGGAATCCTTATCCGTCCGGCCTTGAAGAAATGTCTTCGATGCGGCTGCCTCTTCGGGCGAGAAGGTGACAGAGCGCCCCGCGCGGCCGAGCACTTTCTTGTAGTATTCGGCGGATTCCTTCGGGATCGCGCTGTCATCGCGCCCGGCCGCGAGCCATGCATCCGCGCGCGCGGCCCCGCCGTTGTACGCGATGAGCGCGGCTTCCTTGTCGCCTCCATACCGCGTCATCATCTTGTTGAAGTAGTGTTCGCCGTACCGCATCGAAACTGCGGGGTCCTTCAGATACGCCTTCTTCTCCGCTTCCGTCCCGTTGATCGGGAAGCCAGCGTCGCCGAGCTCCGCAGCAATCTCAGCGCCAGTACCAGGCATCACCTGCATCAGCCCCGATGCGCCCTTGCTGGATTCGGCGTTGGGGTTTCCTTCGCTCTCGGTACCGCGGATCGCGGCAAGAACTTCTGCGCCGCCGTTCGCCTGCGAGAACGCCGTCTCCGCCATGTTCATCTGCGTCGGATTGTCGGAAAGGCGGATTGCCTGGATGGTGCGGGCCGTGGAGCGAGCCTCGTACAGTTCGAGCGCTCCAGCCATGTCACCGCCGCGCGCTAGCGTTTGGGCAGTCGTATCGATGTCGTCGCCATCGAGACCGACGCCTTCCTTGAGGCGCTTCTGAATCTCTTTAGACTGATCTTGCACCGGCTTCAGATCGGCCTTTGTCTGCGCGATGAAGCCGTTGATCCGCTCATTTGCCAAGCTGGCGTACTGTCGCCGCTCCGACGGCTCCAAAGCAAGGCTATCGTCGGTCAGGATACGCTTTGCCACGTCGCGCGCCGCCGAGATGCCGCCAGTCTCCAGCGACTTCTCGACCGTCCCGAGCATGGCCTCCGACATGTGGCGGGACTCCATCCGTTTTAGCGCGATATCTGCTTCCTTCTCCCCAACCGTAAAATCGGGGTTCCCGGCGAGTTCGGACCACAGGGTCTTGAGCTGCGACTGCTTGGACAAGTAGGCAGGCGTGTTCGTCCCGCCGGCGCGTGCCAGCGCGGACATATCATCATCGAGAAGACTGATCTCGGCTTTGATGTTGCCCTCGAATTCCTTTAGATCGGCCTTTCGCTTCCGCTCGGATACACCGAGGCGCAACTCCGGCCCGTTGGTGTCGAGCACCGTCTCGACCGCGCCGCGAAACTCGCGCGGGACCGCCGTCATCGTTTCGTCGCGGAACGCCTTGTAGGAGGAGTCGAAAAGATCGACGTTCCCCTTCGACTCTTCGGCAAGCTCTGCGCCGCGCCGGCGGATGTCGCCGGAGAGGCGGGCCATATAGCCTTGCTGCGCCGCGCGATTGTAGGCCCGACCTGTGGCCGAGAAATTCGACTTACGGTCAACTTGAAGATTGCCGTTCTCGTCGCGATAGACGCCCGCCTGTCCTTCATTCGTCGCGTTCTCGATGGCTTGCTCCTCGACGGCCTTACCCATCGTGCCAAGAGCGTCGGCGATGATCTGGTACTGGTTCGCGACATCGGCGCCGCTCACGGAAGAGACCGGGCCACGGATCGTTGCGCCGCGGGGCTGGAGGGTCGGCAGTTTCACCATTGATCAGGCTCCGAAGAAATAGGGCAACGATTTCGCGACACCGCCGAACAAGGCCGTCTTCGCGGCGGACTTGCGGAATTTCGCATCAGCCTCATCTTGGGTCGCCTGCATCCGCTGGTTCCCGACCTCGATTTTCCGGTCTCGGTCGCTGATCCGCTGCTGGTCCGCCTCGATCGCCATACCCGTCGGGCTCATGATGCTGGCGCCGGACGATGCGCGGATCGAGCGAATGTTGGCGATGGTCGAATTGAGTTCGTCGCGATAGGACGCATCGATCTGGTCAGCACGCACGCGGCCGATCTCGGCGGCGCGCTGCGCCTTCTGCGCCTCCCACTTCTGTCCTTGCGAAGCTCCGGCCGCTCCGACGATGCCAGAAATGCCGGACAGTGCACCTGCGATTAGGCTGAGACCGCCGTCCATCAGACCGTTATCCTTGTCGTGAGTTCGATGAGTTTGAAGGCACCCGGGAACGTGCTCTTGAACGGCACGTCCGGATCGTACGACCGCCCGGTTTCCCGATACCGATAGGTGTCGTCACGCGTCGGGACTGGGAGCGACATGTCGTCGCCGCCGCGATAGCTGCCGAACTGGCGGTTGCCGCACTGGAATTCCTGCGTCTCTCGAACCGTGATCAGCATCTTCTCGATCTTCCGGCGCTGCTCGCCTTGGCCGGCGGCCTGCCCGCCCTCGAAGTTGCCGAAGAGCGGGTTGAAGCTCCACTCGAAGTCGATGCCGAGCGTGATCCGGTCGTAATCGTCGAATCCGTCGAGGACACCATCGTCTGGTACGACGATTTCGCCGAAATAGAAGCCGTCCGCGAAGACCGAGACCGCCTTTCCGGCATGGAACCCGACGATGGTGCCGTCGATCTGGAGCGGCGTTCCATCCTCAAACGTGATCGCCTCACCGTCGTCGAACTGCAGGAAGTCCGAAGAGGAGTTTGCATCGAACGTCGTGGCGCAGTCGCATAGGAGGTCGTAGTCGAGCTCTTCGGCGACGCCGTACTCGATACCATCGAAGACATACGCCGACATGAAGACGACCTTGCCGTAATCGCCCGCGACGCTCAGAACGCGGCCGGCGCCGAAATGCTTCAGCCAGCCGATATATTCGCGGTCCGGATTGAACTGACCGGTCACATAGGAACCGTCTCCGTTCACGACGTAAATCTGCCGGGACGGGAATTTCGGCGTCGCCGAGGTCGCGGCAATCGAGCGGACCTCCTCGAAGAGATGGCGATGCAGCCGGTTGATCTCGTTGGCGATGTAGGGGCGCGACGTCTGCCCCGTCGCCGAAATCACGTAGATCCCCGTCTTCGATTTGTCGACGAAGATCAGCCCCTCGGTTACCTCGATCGGCCGGATATCCGAAAGCTCGCCGGAGTAGATCGGACGGAACTCGACCGAGCCCGGCTGCAAGGGTGTGCCGACGGACACCGGAATGTAGAAGACGCCGCGGTCCGTCACCGCGAACTCGTCGTATCCGCCGACGACATGGAACACCTGGCACTCCGCCGTGATGAATTCCAGCATCGCCTGACTGGCCTCAGCGCCGACGGACCCATCGCGGTTGTTGCCGGTCGCCAACCAGAAGACCGCGTTTTTCTTCTGGGTGAAGTTAGCCATGATCAGCCGCTCCCGGTCTTTCGACACGGAACGCGGCCAGCCGCGATAGTCGGAAATGAACTGCTCGTCCCACTGAACGGCGGCTCCGGGACTCGTGCTCGAAACTGCGGAAATCTTCGATGACGCAGTCGGGCCAACCAGCGTTTCGCCGACCTGCGGCGTCGTAAGTTTGTCTACCGAAACGATGTAGACGATATTGCCGGAGACGTTGAAGACCTCGCCCTTTGCATTGATGGTGTCGGTCTCCACGATCTGGCCGATGGAAAAGCCGACCGAGCTTGCCACAGTGACGGCAAAGGACGGTGGCAGCTCCTCAATGACGGTGGCAGATGCCGAGGTCGCCGAGTGTACCGCCGTGATCCGCAGTTGCCGGCCAGCGTAGCGGAAGACCACGCCGACATGCTGGCTATTCAGCACCGGCGCGGAGAAGGTGATCGAGATATTCCCGGTTCGCGCCGACGGCTTCATCGCGATGTTTTGCGTCGCCTCGAACCTGTAGAACGGCATCCGGATCGAGCCATCAAGGCCGATGGCGAAACTGAAATCGCCAATCGTCCAGGTGTAGCTACCCTCAAATATCTTGATGACCTTCGTTCGGCCGCTCCATGCGACGAAAATCTCATTGTCCATCGCCTCGAAAACGAGGCTATCGAGATCGTCGACGGTCCACGGCGCGGACAGCGAGGCAACGAGGGCGCCGCTCGGCGTCCGCACCTTGACGCCAAGATCGACGAAGACAACGGTGTAGGCCGCATCGTCGAACGGCTTGAAGTCCATGGCGATACCGTAATCCTCGAAGAGGAAGCGGCGACCCGGCCGGCGGACGAGCGCCCCGGTGTGCGAGCTGACGAGATTGCGGGCATGCCGAACCGCCGTTTTCAGAGCCTCGACGTCATCCCGACGGATCGCGTCAGGATCGACCTCGCCGCTCGAAAAGTCACGCTGTCGGATGATCTGCTCGTTGAGGCTCATACTCGGCGCCCTCCGCGAGCCGCCGCGATCTTCGACTTGTAGACGTTGCGCGCGGGGTTCTGCTGATCGACATGGGGGCGGGCCTCTTCGAGCAAAGCTTCGGCGCGCTGCTCACGGCGGGTGGCCTCGGTGAAGTCCTCGTTCAAACCGCGCAAACATCCCGCCTCGACATAGAGGGTGAGGATTTCCTCCGCCATCGGGTGAAGCTTTTCCTCGGAAACCTGCTTGACCACGTTGGCATAGATGTCGGAATCGTAATGGCAGGACAGGATTTCGCCGATGATCTCGTACTCAGTGAGGGGCGTGCTATCGAAATACACCTCCTTCACGTGTAGCGTTCCAGTCGGCAGGCGGAAGCCGCTTTCCCTGTAGCGTCTGGACTTGTTTTCGGCATCCGGCGCGCGGGTCAGTAGGTCGATCGTCGACGCGAAGGGCCAGGAGTGGCGCGCGGTGAGGGAACGCAATGCCCGCTCGAAAGCGGGATTCGCGATCAGGTACTCGTCTGACGGATCGTTCAGCACGTTGACCGTGTTGTTGCCCGTCGCCAGCAGCGCGTTATTGATGATCGTGAGCTTGTCCATGCTCGCGAGAATGGCGACATCGCCGAAAACCGGCAAAGCACAGAAAAACCCCGGGGATCACTCCCCGGGGTTCCCTTCAGCCAGCCGGTCGCGATGGATGAGCGACTAGCTCGAAGCCCGCTTCGCCTTTTCCGCGGCGAGGTACGCTTCCTGCGCATCTTCGCCGCTCGAATTGAAGAGTTCCGCGTCTTCCTTGGTCAGCTTGTCCAGAACTTCCGTGCCGGCGGCGTCGAGCACCGAATAGCTGCCGCCGCCGCGATGCTTGGCTTCGAATGCCTTCTCCGACTTCGGAGGGTCCGCCGGCTTCGAGGCCTTCTCCGACTTCGGCCACGGCGAGGTGGCCCATTCGTTCGGGTGCGCCTGGACGGCATGACGGGCGTCGATTGCGTCCATTTCCGCCGACTCGCCGTTGTTGCGGTAGATCTTCATCTTTGCGGGCATGTCCATCGTCTCCAGTGTCGATGAGGCCGGGACGGAGCGCTCAGTAGCGCTCCGCGATCCATGCCTTCAGGGTGATGCTCTCGCTGGTCCCGTCCGTTGCGACGTACAGGCGGATCCAGTCATAGACCGTATCGTGCTGCTCCGTCGTGAACGGAAGCTCGTAGCGGCCGATGACAGAGTCTGCGGCGCCGCCGACCCGCACCTCGGTCGCGCCGAGATCGAGTGAAACCAGCGTTTCGACCGCCGAAAAGGCGCTGGACGTCGCCCCCTGCAGAAGCAGCGTGTAGGTCTCGTCGTTCGCCGAGATCTTGATCGCGGAAACATCGACGATCAGGACCCCCTCGAAACGGCCGGGGCCGACCTGCTTGGAGGCATTTGCCCCGCCAACCTGCGTGACGCCCGATGCGGTGATCGCTGCGGCGCCATCGGCAAGGATGAGTTCCTTGTCCTGATTGTAAATCCTCTGACCCATTGGTCCGGTCTCCTGTTGAGAAGTGGCCCGCGCGCGGCGGGCCATTGTTGTGTCAGGCGACGATTGCCGCGTCGGTGATCGAACTCAGGCGCGTCGCGCAGTAGTCGCCCTCGTCGACGACGCCGACGTCCCACTCGACGTTCGTGCCGTAGTTGACGGCGTCCTCAAGCAGGCCCATGTCCCGCGCCTTCATCGGCGTGAGCTGGATGCCCTTGAGGCCGCCGTCCATCAGCGAGAGGACGAAGATGGACGTCGTCACCGCGGAGCCGCCGCCGGACGCAACTTCGTCGAACGGTAGGATCGACGTGTGGCGGTCCTTCGGATAGCCGGTCAGGATCGGCAGGTCCGCGTAGGACAGCACCGGCTTCCCGATACCGTCGCGGGTCTGCATGATGTAGCCCGACAGCGCCGTATTGCGCATCGCGGCGATGAAGCGCAGCTTCATCTTGCGCGACATCAGCAGGTGCGTCGGGTTGCGCGTGTTGTCGATCGCCTCATCGAGTGCGCCAAGCGATAGCGCCGCACCGCCGGAAGAGGCCGAGTTGGCGACGAGACGACCCTTCGACGAACTGCACCGCGCCTTCAGGCCGTTGAACTCCTTCGGGTTCGACGTGTTGTCGCCGCCGATGAAGGTGTCGGTGAAGAGCCGGGCCTGCGCCTTCATCTGCATCGCTTCTTCGCGGGAACGGCGGCTTTCACCGTGGCGGCGCAGAATCGCCTTGTCTACCTTCAGGATGGTGTCGATCGGGAAGCTCGTTTCCTGGAAGGGAGCGATCTTGCCCTGCGACGAACCGGCGCCCTCGTTGATCGCGCGGAAGCCGGCGCTGCCGATCGCGGTCTCGCGATACCCTTCATAGGCGGCGCCCTGGAAGGTATCGAACGGGAGAACCTGAAGGATGTCGGATTCAGCCGCGAAGGTCTCGATGAGCGGACGCTCGATAGAGGTCTTCTCCAGGCCTTTCGCGTATTCGGGAAGGGTCATAATATCGGGCATTTCAGTGGCTCCTCAAGGCCGTCACTTCTTCGAGTGCTGACGGGCGTAATCGATCCTCTGGGCGTCGGTCATCTTCGCCCAGTCTTCGTCCGAGATATCGGGTTTTGCGGCATCGCGACCCGCACCCGGATTGCCGGGTACAGCACCTCTGTTGAGGCGCATCAGCGCCTCGAATGCTTCCACGGTTTTCGCCGTGAACATCATGCCGGTCAGGGCTTCGGCCTGGTCGGCAGGCAGTTTCGCGCCAATCCAGGTTTTTACCGCGCCGATGCGCTCCTCGCCCTTGGCGCCGAGCAATTCCTTCTGAGCCTTGACCGCCTCGTTGAGACGGCTTTGCTCGGCAAGGTCCATGCTGACGCCCATAGCGAGCATGCCCTCGAACTGGGCTTGGCTCATCTGGTTGGCATGGGCGAAGTCCCGCGCCGCCGCGATCCGCGGATCATTCGCATCGAGAGCGCTCTCGCCGTCTGCAAGCTCGACACCATCCGGCAGCTTGAAATCGTGCGGCAACTTGGCTTCGTACTTGTCTGCGGCATCCGGCACCTGGGCGAGGCGGGCTGAATTCTCGGCGTCGCGCGCGACGAGCGCGTTGAAGTCGTCGGCCTTGAAGCCCTTCTCCGCGTCCCAGAAGGTCTCCGGGATGAAGTCAGGGCGGACGGGCTTCTGATCGCCGCCACCCTGACCGCCATCGCCGCCGCCCCCGTTGTCGTCTCCACCCTCGCCACCAGCTCCGGACTCGCCACCGGCTCCACCGTCGCCGCCGGCGCCGCCTGCATCTGGAGGAGAAAGAGGGATACGCGGCCCGATGGCCGAAGCGAGCACGAACGCGCCGGGGCTACCGGCCAGCAGGCCCGCGCCGAAGCGATTTTCGTGGTGTTGCTCTCGTTCCATTCCGCCGCTCGAATTGTTCTTCAGGTCCATCGCGTTTATCCGCCTCTGCCATCGCAATCAGATCGGCCGCAAATTTGCGGCGCTCGTCGTGACGGTGCAAAGCACAGGTGTCGACCGGACCGGTTTCCATGACGACGGAGCGGAGGAATGCGAAGAACGGAGCGCTCTCCGGCTGGCGCGAGAACCAACGGACAGCGTGTTCAAGCTCATCGTCTCCAACCTTGACGACGGTCATTGCTCGCCTCCTGGAACAACGCCGGCCTGCTGTGCGGCGCCGAGGATCGTGCCGACGAGCTCCTGTGCCTGCGCCTGATCGCGCAGAATGACGACGTCGTCCTTCGTCAGCGCCTTCAGCCTGTCGATGGTCGCACGCTCATCAATGGCGGCCGCGGCGGTTTCCGGGAAATAGTTCTTCGCGATTCCGAGAACCTGCATGCCGATCTGCACCTTCTGGTTATCGGCGGCCTGGGTGGCGGGATTGTTCGGGATCAACGTCAGTTTCTTGCCGTTGATCGTGACGTCCTCGATCCGGCCGTCCTTCTCCAGCAGCCACTCGAAACGGCGATAAATGGCATACGGCCCCTCGCGCCAGAACTTTTTCCCGGGCGTCCCGATGCGGCGCTGCGCCTTGACCATCTCGTCGACCCATTGCGTCGCGGTCGGCGGCGTGTCGCCCTTTTGCTCCGGATAGTCGGCGAAGTGTTTCCGGCGGATTCTCCGCTCCAGATCGGTCGCGGTGTAGAAACCGAGATCGGGGTCGCCCTCGAAATAGAGCTTGGCGATATCGCGGCCGGAACCGGGACGCATCGGATACGCCTTGCCGGATTCCAAGCCGTTCTCGAAGTCGAGGACGCCGTCGTCGGGGTAGCCGATCGGCGGTGCAATGGCGATGTCCACGCGATCTTGCGTCGCCGCCGTGATGACATCGAGGACGCGATATTCCTGCAGCGATTTGATCGACGGACCGAAGCCCCATGCGAACTGGCTGTCCGGCGACATGCGGGCGATGATCAGCGGGAGGCATCCCTCGCCCTCAAGCAATTGCTGGTGCACAGCGATCTTGTCGACAAGGAGGACGTGGACCCACTTGTCGTTTTCGGGGTCCGACCAGTCCCTCCAGAAACACCAGACGATTTCGACGGTGCAATTCTTCTCGTTGGCGATCTTGCGCGCGACCTTCTCCGGAAGGGGGACGTCGGGAATGACGGCCTTGACCTTCGACCCCTTCACCCATCGGACTCGGAAACGGTCGCCGACGGAGCCATCGGCCTCGACGTTGAACTCCAGCTCCGTGGTGGGGACATGCTGCACGCTGATCGGGCGGGTGTTGTGGGGCTTCTCGATCCACCAGCCCACGGTTCCCACGGCGAGGTGTGGATCGAGGACCGTCCCGAGCTCGGATTCAAAATTCGACGCGCGGATCGCCGAGAATATCTTCGCCGTCCGGGCCGTGGCATCCTCCCTCAGGTCGGCGATCTCTTCCGCCTTCAAGTCCTCCAACTCGGACTCGTCGATGGTTGCCTCAACCCAGTTCGTGCCCTGCGGGAAGAACGCGGCAGTGGCTTCCGTTGCGAAATCCTCGGAGACCTCGGAACCGATGCCGGTGGCGAGATCGGAGTCCTCACCATCGCGCCGGCTTGGCTTTTTCGCGGTCGATGCGACCTGAAACGAGAGGCGAGGGCGCGTGAAGAAATAGGCTTCCTTCAGGTCGAGCTCGGCGTCGGTCTTCTGCGCGCGGGCGTCACGGAGCCGGGCGCATGCGTCCTCGCCGATGGCCTTCATGTCAGGCCCGGGCGTGGTTGCTTTCTTCGCTGCCGGCTTCTGGATCGCCATTCGAGGCTCACATCGGGCGGAAGAGGCTGGAGGTGCCGCCGCCGACCAGAGCGCGGCGAGACCCGAAATAGCGAAGCGCCGCGTCCGTCTCGGTCCCGAGGCGGTCCTGTATCGCGTTCACCTTCTCCGTCGCCGCCGCCTGTTTCTGGCGTTCGAGTTCAGGATCTTTTTCCACCTTGGGAGTTTTCATCGTCGCGCCCTTCCGAGCCAATCAATTCGCCGCCTTTAGCGAGAATTTGCCGGTAAAGGGTGTCCGGTCGCAAAGCACAGGTGCGCAGACCGATGATGTGGGCGACGGCCGGCACGCACCAGAAGCCCGGACGGAAGACGAAGCCGGACGCGTCGGAGAGAAGGCGCGGGAATCGGATCACCGGCCCGCTCATCGAATAGTAGGCGATCGCCATGTCCGCCTCCCAGTCGCCAACCACGATGACGTGGGCGCGGTCGGTATGGAGATCGTAGAACACCCAGGAGCCGGAGCGCGGCACCTTGCCGAACACGCTGACATGCTTGAAGCGGCCCCAAGCGAGCAGGTTTACCCACCACTTGTCGCTCTTCTCGTGAAAGACCACGAACCATTCCGCTGGTTCGCATTCTGCCAGCGGAAGCCGGCTGTTGAGATCGTCAGAATCCACCGCGTCGCCTCGATTTCTTGTGAACCTTGATGTCGACAGGGCCCCTTTTGCCGGTGCGGTCCCGCCCCACGACGACCCGGCCCTCGCCGGCGCCGAGAACCATGTACTGGCAAGCGTCCGCGATGTCGGAATACCGATCCTTGAACGGCTTTTCCTCGTGTCGGGCGGTGCCCTTGATGCGCTTGAAGTGATAGCCGCCGGCACACGCCACTTTCAGCGTACGGCAATGCGTGCCGCAGACCAGAAAGCGCGGCAGGCCGTTCACCATGGTGATCATGGCGTATTCGACGGCCTCGATCCGGGTCTGGATGTGGTTGTTCTTCACCGGCGCTGGCGTCACGGGCATCCCGAACGACCGGAAAATGTCATAGGCCGTGTTCTCATCGGCCTGCGTGCCGTCCTCACCCTTCGGATCGCCGAAGAACTCGACGGAGAAGCCGCCCGGATCGCCCTTGCTGGAGGCGAGGTGCCAGTCGCCGAGGCGCTGATCGAGCAACTGCTTCACCAACGGCGCGAAAATCGACGCGCCGACGCCGCTGGCAGCGCGCTCCGCGAAGATCAGCCAGCGATTGTTGACGAGCTGCCCGACGACACAGGCCGGATTGCGGCCGAAGTCGAGGCCGACATAGACCGGCCAGCCCGGGATCGGTTCGAGCGGCGTCTTCGAGACATGGGAATCCTCGTTGAACTGCTCCCAGACCGGCTTGCCGTCGACATAGACCGTGATCTTGTTGAGGACGCGGGAATCAATCCACTTCTTCGCCTTCCCCTTGATCTTCTCCGCATAATAGCCGGGCTTCAGCCATTTCGTATTCTCGGCGCGCGGGTTCATCTTGTACCCGATCAGCGTGCCGCCGCCGTCCTTCACCTCCAGCATCGCCGGCGGCTGGACATGGTATCCCCAGTTGTCGGGCTTCTGGTAGGCCAGCCGCTCCTCCTCCGTCCAATCGTCGGGAAGCGGTACCTCGCCCATCATCAAGGGGATGAAATGATCTTCGCGCGGCGCGTTCATGTCGGCGATCACGCCGTCCCACGTCGCCCCGCCGTCCTTCACGGCCGGATATCGGCCGGTGCGCGACTCCGCTTCGTCGACGATGGCCTTCTCGATGAATTCGAGCTCGTTGAACCAGATGCCGGTGAACTCGAACGAGCGCAGCTTGCGGATATCGTCTTCGCTATCGAGCGCGAGGAAGATGATCTCCATCTCGACGTCGCCCAGGCGGATGACATGCCGGAAAGGACGATCCCAGTAGAACCGGCCGTACATGTCTTCCGGGAACCAGTCGAGCCACGACTTCACCGTCGTGTTTTTCAGGTCGGGGAAGGTGTTGCGGCAGACCGCCCAGCGCGTCTTGCGGACACCATCCGCGTTGGGCGCCTGCTCGTTCGAGATCATCCACATCTTCATGATGCAGGCGGTCGAGGTGCCGGAGCCGATAGATCCGCGGATGATCGAGACGTGCTTCCGGCATTCGAGGAAATCGCGCAGGACCTGGCCGTCGGGCTCGTAGATCTTCCGGCCCTCGCCGTCAAATTCGACTTGCGGCAGTTCCGCCGGGCGCTCGGGCTCTTCAATCCTGAGCATCAGCCGTCGATCTCCGAATAAATCTGCCCGGCGAGCGTCAGGCCGCCGCGCATGGACGCGATGCGGCGCTCGGCATCGTCGAAGTCATAGGCGAAGAACCGGATCGAGAACGTCGAGCCGTCGTGTTCGAAATCGGCGAGGAAGGTGAACATCGGACGGCCGAACTGGTCGACGGTCCGAAACTCGGCGTCAGGGCCAGTTCGGCGGTCACGTTCGGCTTCAAGGGAAATGACGTCGGGCATGATCAGCCTCACGCGCCGAGTTCAGGCCGTAGGCTGTGCCATTCGCAGGCGGCGCGCATGGTTGCGATTATCTTGCGGTTTTTCTCAGGAATGACGTCGCCCTTGGCGTTCTTTCCTGTCGAGGCGATCAGAGCCGATTCCGCATTGAGTTTGCTGGCGTGCTCGATGCACTTGGCTTCGGTGATGGGGAGCGGACCAATCACGCCCCCGATCTGCGCGCCAGCGTAGATGATCAGAAACAGTTTCATCACACTCTCCATCGCTTGAGATGCGCGCATCATCGGCGGCGGGGAGGAACGCGGCAAAGCACTGGCGGAGGTGATGCCCAAATGGCTAGCCGGCCGCCCTTCAATCCCGGTTTCTCAGGGCTTTGAAGGTGATTTCCTTGCCAAGACCGGCCGGCTCAGTTCGTGCATTTTTTGCACATACTGTTACGGCTATGCCGTATGGGGTCGGGAAGGCAGGAAAGCGCGTGAACCTTGCCAGCCTCGCCCGTAAGGGCCGCTCCAGACGCTACATGGGCGCTTAGGGCTGGTCACTTTCTTCCCGATCTCGTTTGCCTTTCGGCGAATTCAGACGGCGGAGGCCAGCCCGCCGACCTGCAAAGCAGGATTTGAGTTGGGCCCGCCTTCCTCAGCACGCGTGGCTGGGTACTACCGAGTTTCGCGTCCCCGCGGCATCTAAGGGTCTTTCACCTACTCTGCCGCCACGCTCCGAGAATCTACGACCGTGCGCTATCGGAAGCGCGCCACACGGAAGTTTCCGCCCTATCGAGCGAACTAGCCGGGAAGGAACGGCCGGGCACGAACCCCAACCTTCACGACCGCCTAACATTGGCATGGCCGCCTTCCCGCAGCAGAATATCGCCTGTGCGGCACCCGATCGGCAAAGCACTCAAAGCCGACGGGTGAGATACAGCCAGCTCATCCCCACAAAGGCCGCGAATTTATCCCAGAAGCCCGGGGCGACATCGACACCGCCGCAATCGCACCAGCCCGGCCGCTTCGCAGGGCCCCGATGCAATGAGCAATCCGACCAGTGGTTTCCCGTATCCATCGCCGTTTCTCCGTAGCTGAAAAAAATTCCGCGTCCCGAATGCCTGAAATGCGCATGTTGTGGGTGAGGGTCAATCGCAGGCCTGAAGCTCGGCGTTCCAGTTCTGCTTCTTCGTGCCGTAGCACTGGACATCGAGAACGCCGAACAGAATGCAGATCGTAAGCCCAAGCGCTGCCCCAACCGCCAAGCTTACGATCATTGACTTCATTTCTCTGGCCATCTTCGTCACTCCTGATCGAATGAAAAATTTTTGAGGTCGAACATCTGGAAGAGCGCGAACATTGTGTGAGGGTGGAACTGGAAACTTCGCGGCCAATTTTGCCCCCACCCCCGCCTCTGAGGCCTCGAAATCGAGAACGAACCCGGTACGGGGGCGCGTTCCTCAATCCTCCTCGGGAACGCCTTCCAATGTTTCTAAGCCGATAACCTCATCCTGCTCCAGATGGTCTATCTGTGGTGCGCTCTTCACGTCGTTCCGCCGGTCGATCTTGATCACGTAGCCAGGCGTCACCTTCACCGTGTTGTTGACCTGCACGTTGACCTGTGTGGCGCCGACCGCGTGGCTCGGGCGATCCATGCCGTCGAGGTACTTCGCGGCCTCGAACTGGATGCGCTCGGTCTTTGCTTCATCGACAAGCTCGATCATCTTACGCAAGGCGCGGGGGCGACCGCTCGTCCTCAACACCTCCATACACTCGTTCATGTAGGCCAAGGTCTGGGGTTTGGTGAGTGCGGCGCGAAGGCTTTCGTCATGCATGCCAACGGTTTCGGCGGCCTCTCTGCGCTTCTGGCCTTCGTACACCATCAGCTCGATTGCCAGCTTCGTCTTCGGATTGAGCGCGATCTCTTTCTTCTGCTTTGCGACGATGGCTTTCGCGGATCGCGCCTTTGCCCCGTAATCCTTCGCCTGCTTTACTGGCCTTGGCATGGTGGTCATCATTCCTGCTGATCTGTGGGTGACGATATCGGGATCGAAATCGCTTCGGCAAAGCACGCTCTCCCGGTTCTCGTTTCCGTTTCCGTTTCGATTTCCGTTTCGGTTTCTCGTCTCCGTATCTATCTCTCGTTTCCGTCTCTCGTTTCTCGTTTCCTGCCATAGCATTGGGATGGCATACGAATGGCATTGCCATGCTATTTGCTTCGAGGATTAAGATAGGTGGAGTTCAGGAGGCGGGAATCCCGGTTTTCCTGATGGTTGCGCGGCTTCTCTCGTGAAGCCTCGAAGGATACGAGGGCGTTTTCCATCGCTTCTCGGATGGTGTCGCTGTTGATATCGGCGATCATGCGCCTTGCACCCTGCATGTGCTTCTCTGTGGCGATCTGGCTGTGGCTGAACCAGCGGTCGACCATGATTTCCTGTGTATCAGGATCGAACCGGATCAGGCCGGCATCCTGCAACTCGTTGAGGTGGTTACGAACCTGATCAGGCTGCCACCTGAGATCGGCAGCGATGTAGAGATCGGGAGCGCGAAAGCAGCCGATCATGGTTTGGTGCGGACCAGCGAGGCAGTAGAAGAACAGCTCTCTGGCCTCGCTGCTGACCGACAGGTAACGGTCGGACTGGAAGACGGCAGGCGATATCATGGTGAACTTCCTGCTGCTCATCTCGTCCTCGTTTTGCATTTCACGCAACGGAAGGGGCCGCTCGCCTTCGATACGGGAACCCGAACTTTGCCTTTGTGGCCGCACCGACAAGCTATCGTCTTCGTGATCATGGTGTCCGACGACATCAATTTTGCAAGGTCGGTTCGCTGGGCCGCCTTTGACTTGCGCGGCTTCCTGAACTTGGGCGCGAGATCCGATCCGGAAACAGGCTCGTGACCGCGCGATGACATGTTGGCGGCGCGGCGCGCCTTATGGAAATCAATCTTGCTCATTTGGAAACCGCGTCGCGACTGGCGATCCGATCGTTTATCCATTCGTCGATGTCGGCCTTGAGCCAGGCCTTTCGTGAATTGCGCGCTGGACCCAGCTTGATAGCCTTCGGGAAGTCGCCGGACTTGATGAGGCGGTTAAGGTGTTGGGTGCTGAAGGGAATCCCCATATCCTTCAGGTCTTCAAAGCTCACCAGTTGCATCAACTCGCCCTTTGCCGTTCATACTTGAAGCAACCATCAACCGAACGATACGAGAGTGCAAAGCACAGGATCGTGTGATGACCGAGCCCTATCAGCCCCGCTATCAATGGAAGCGAACGCAACTCGATGAGAGCGATCCGCCGACGGATCTGGACTGGTGCGGGTTCGATGGTGTCGCCTATATCGGTCGGATCAGGAAAGACACGGCCGGCCCGACTGCAGGCAAATGGCAGTGGGCGGGGTCATATCCGCGGATGATGAGAGGCAAGAAGCCGGTTCCAAACACTGGCTTTGTGGATACGGCGAGGATCGCGACGCAGATGGTGGAAGAGTTCTGGGATCTCTGCTTGACGAGGATGGACGGCTAGGCCTCAGCCCTTCCCTTGCGCGGCCGGCGCGGTAAGTCGACGAGGACAACCCCGCACTTCAGACCGCCGAGCCAAAGCGGGAATATCTCAGGCCCCATACCGCGCCCCTGGGGCCGGCCGAAGTTCTCCAGCTTCGAGGTGTATCCCTCCTGCATGCCGGAGCGCGCATCGAGCTCGATCGACGAGACCTTCAGTTCCTCCCGGCGCTTGATCAGCGCATCGACGAGCTGCTGATAGTCGGTGATGACGCCGGAGACCGGCTTTAGGCCGATGAGGCGGCCTTCGAGGTCAGGATCGAGCCCGCCGCTGGCCGCTTCCCATTTCGCGAGATCGTAATCGGACCAGTAATCGCGCTTGTTGAGCACCAGCGGGACCGGGAATGTGGGGTCGTTCTTGATCCAGTTGCGCAGGGTCCACCGGCTGATGCCATAGCGGGCGCAAACCTCGGGCCTCGACAGGTATTTTTCGTTTTTGGTCCGCGTCGTCATGGTGAAAACCGTAGAATTGCGTTGAAAGGTGGTGCTTACCAAGGGATGTCATCGGCGCTTGTGGGCGCCGGCGGCGCGGTATTGATCGAGCCCGGCGGCCCGTAGATCTCGCCGGTGATCGAGATGAACGCCGATCCGGTCGGGCATTCCCGCAACTTGGTGACGGATACCGCGTGGGTGATGCCAGCATGCAGCAGCGCCCGCCGCTCTTCCGCCATCCGTCCCCGGGCTTCCGATTGGCGCTCGTGCAGCAGCTTCGGACGCACGCCGACGGGGCGCCGGTCCTCAAGCTGCATGCGCTCCTGCGCCAGTTCGATCTGCCTCTGCACGAACGCCATCTCGTCACGGATCGCCGCTGAAAGCTCCGCTGGCGACGGAGCGAATGATTTCGAGAGCTTGTCCAGCTCGCCGCGGATCAACTTCACCACCACCGTCTCGATCGCGTGTTTCGTCGCCTTGTGGCAGGCGATCAGGTACGATTCCTCGAGCTCCGCCGGGCTCGCCTTGCGGGGCGGCAGGGCGCGGAAGAGCTTGGCGAGCGCCGTCGAAATCTCCGCCGTTGTGGCTTCCCTCAATCGTGCGTCCATCGTCGTAATCCCTGAATTCTCTGGCTCTGGCGTTGAAAAGATCGGCAAGGTCCGGCTCGCGGTGCGGCGGGCCGCGCTGGACGGTCGCCGGCATGTCGGCCCATCGGTCCTGGTTCAGCCACGTCGACGGATTGCACCACGGCCGATCATCGGTTTTGGCGACGTAGCGCCGAAGACCGGTGATGATGGCGTCGAGGTCGGCACGTGATCGAGCCTTGACGAATGCCTTCAGACCGTCCGGCTTGCCAACCTTGTTCGGATAGAGAGGCCAGAAGTCGCGATCGAACTCAGCCTTGAGCCGGTCAGCATTTGCGCGCGTGTTCTCTTCCGAACGAAGTGAGGAAGACTCTCTGGTTATGGTATCTGGAAGATGCTGTGGCTCAGGCATAGCATTTGCTACACGCGCTTCCTTGTCTTTCAATGCTTTAGCGCGTCCACCCTCTGCCCCTGCGGAAGCTCTCGATTGCGATTTACTCTCGCTTTTTTGGAGCTCTTTCGTCAGTCGATTGTGCCGGATGAAGTCGCCGTCGACCTCGAAGAAGGCCAGGAGATCATCGGAAATAGCCTTCCACTTCTTGACCGAAAGACGTGCGACGCGGGCGAGCTTGGCGGCATCGGCCGGCAGCTTTCCGCCAGCGTTCCACATCGCCATCAGCAGAAGCATGTAGGCGCCGATCTGCTCGGTGGAGAGCGACAGCGTGTCCCCGATGAAATCGGACACGTAGAGCTGCATGAAGGGGCGCTCGCTCATTCAGCGGCCTCCAGTGCGTCGGCGCGCCGCGAGGAGAGAGCCATAGATATCAGCAGGTCTCTGAAAGGTGTCGGGGTACCAATACGCGGAGAGCTGTCTGTTCCACCGCCGCGAGCACCAACCTCTCCCAGGCGCTTCGCGCGCTGTAGCCCCATTCGAGCGACAACCGATGGATCGAACTGCGCCTCGCTGTAGCCCCATTCGAGCGACGGCAGGTTATCGACACCGAAGACATAGAGAAGCGTTGGCTTGCGGGCATAGTGGCCGTATCGGCCTTGCTCGACACAACAGGTCCAGCCACCGAGAAAATCGGCCATGATCCAGCCACCAGAGCGCTCCGGCGTTGTCAGGCCAAAATGCGGCCAAGCCAGAGAGCCCCACGGGTGTTCGATTACGCCGCCGTACGTTCGCACCGCGTCCAATGCAGCGGCGAAGCAACCGCCGTCGTCTCCGAGCTTCTTACGCTCTCCGGTCAGCTTCACGGTCAACGGCTGTCCGAACCACATCTTTCCCCATCGCTGACAAGGCGGGTGGGCGACGACGGGCCACGGCCCGGCATATTTCCGGGCATCCCGTTCCTCATCCCAAGGATCGACGCCGTGCAGGCCGTAGTAGCTACCGTTCTTCTGGACGTAGAGCGCCGCGATCATCACGCATCCTCCAGCCGCCGGCGGTCGCGGCTACGGTCGCGCGCCTTATTCCGCCGGTTTGCTTTCTGGATCTCGCGGCGCATCGACATGCGGCCCTTGACCTTCATCTTCTTGCCCTGTCCGATCTTCTCGTCGCGCATGCGCTCGGTGACGATGGTCACGAGCTTGCCGGACCGGATGACGTAGGCGAATCCCTCGTACCGCACGATGACCTGCCGGAAGCCGGCGAGGATCGCCATCATGACGGGGCGGCTGAGAATGCTCTGACGGACGGCCGCCACCGGCAGCCCGGCACGCTCGCAGCACAGGACCGCGCGTTGATGCTCGTCGAGGTGATCGGCACCAGCGAGCCATTCCGCCACCGGCAGGCCGAGCACGCGTTCGAGGTATCGGATGACTGCATGGCAGGAGACCGATTCAAGCATCGACCAGCCTCCGTCCGTAGCACAACCCAAGACCGGATTTGTCGGCGCGCGCCAGTGCTCCAACGGCTCGCCCACCCGCCGCGACAAGAACCGTGCCGGTCGATGGAGAATCCCCGGTGGTTCCGTCCGGCCTGATGAAGCGAACCTTCCCGTCGATGAACAGCAGACCGTCGGCACGCCGCGCCATCTCTTGCCACCACGGCGCTGACGTGCGGTCAGGAACCAACGCGATACCATCACCATGCTGGAAGAACTTGTCGAGCCAAGGTGTCAGACCGTTCCGGCCACCAAACGGCGGGTTCATCCAGACAAAGCCATTCCACGCGCGTTCGAGGCTACGGTCATAGAGCCAGCCAAGGCACGGCACATGAAGCGGGCCTTCGAAAGGCGCGGAAACGTCAAGGTCGAACGTCTCGCCGAGCGCGTCGAAGATATACTTCGGCGTCCACCAATCGTTGGATTTGCCGGAGGCTTCCCAATGGCTCATGCCGGCACCTCCCGCCCGATGAAGCGCGGGCCGCCGGTGTGCTGCGCGTGGAAGCGATGCCAAGCGGCGTTTTCCTTGCCGGTCATCTTCGTGCCGGGCATCCACTTCAGGCGGCCGACGGAAACGATGTGGCTGCACTGATCGATGTAGGGGCCGGATTGCTTGGTGTGGCTCCAGTCTGCGTCAAAGAGCAGCCATGTGGGCGCCATCGCCTGGAAGCGCAGGATCATCGCGTGCATGATGTCGCGACGCCACGGCGGGTTCGTGATGATCGCGTCGAAGACCGCTTCCTCGTCGAAGGGATGGACGAGCGCGTCGAGGCCTGTCTCGATGTCACCCTCATAGGCGCAGACGAGCCCGGCGGACTGCAACTGGCCGACAAGGTAGCCCTCGCCCGCACACGGCTCGGCAAAGGTGCGGATGCCGCGAAGGTGTTGAAGCAGGGTTTCGACGGCGCGCGGATCGATGGTCTGGTAGGCGTCGCGGTCGATGCGGGGGAATGACGATCGCTTGCCCATCACTTCACCCCGCCGCGCAAGATGTAGAAGAAGCAAACAGCGTGAATGAGAATGCTCACCCACCAGAATGCCGTAGCGGCCGGCTCTGTCGCTTCACTGGCATACCCGAAGGATCGAATAGCGGCGGTGATGATCAGACCGCAAACGTAACCACGACCGGTGATCCTATCCATCACGCCGCCCTCTTCTTCGAGAGCCGGACCTCGCGCGGGATATAGGCGACGCGGGCGTGATAGGTGCAGTAGCTGCCGCCCTGCTCGACGTTGTGGCCGCAGAATAGCGTGCCGGCCTTCTCGCCGCTGACCGGGAAGCGGCAGTCGTTGGCGCCGAGGTCCATCAAAGAGAAGTTCAGGGCGGCGGGGCGGGCAATGCTGGCGACGACCGGCGACGGCGGGGTGGCGCGCGCTTCGATCTCGGCGAGCTTTTTCGCACGCTCCAGCGCAGCAGCCTTCCGGCGCTCCTCCCGCATCGCGCGGTCTCGGTCGATCTGATCACGTTTTGCCGCCCGCTTCTTGTCATCCGCGCGCTGCTTTATCTTCGAGGCGATCTCGTGCCCGACGTCATGGCAGAGGTTCAGCCGGTGCACCTTGCCGATGACGGCGTTGCGGCTCACGCCGCCGAGGATTTTGGCGATCTGCCCCGCGCTCATGCCGTCGCGCCAGAGTTCGGTAAGGCGCTCGATGCGCGCGTCGGTCCATGTGGGGTTGATGTTCACGGTGCCCTCAGAATTCGATTGCAGGCGCGGGCACGCCGGCGAGGCTGATAACCTCGACGACGAGACCGGCCTTCGGCCCAAGCAATTTCCAACAAGAGGAGAACGAGACCTGCGCATCGTCGACGTAGGCGATGGTGTTGAGCGCGTCCTTCACGATCTTGGTGATGTTGTCGCTGTCTGGCTTCGTCGTCTTCCAGGCACCGTCGGCGGCAGCGAGACGCGCCTTCGTGGTTGCCTTCGGCCAGAGGTAGACGGCAGCGATCTTCAACTGCAGCGGCCCCTGCATGGGGCCGGAAAAGCGTTTCATCTGCTCATGAGCTTCGGCGCGGATCATGCCCATGTAATTCCGCTGCCGCGCAGGCGTGAACTTCGCGACGGTCTTCCCACCGCCAGCGCGAGCCCACGGCACGACATCGCCGGGAATGATGAACCTGATCCGCGCCGACATCGGCATTACTCCGCCGCTTCGGCGACAGGTGCGGAGCCGGGATCCGGCAAGTCGGCCGTGTCCGCGTCGGCCTCGCCGTCGCCTTCACCGTCTTCGTCGTCGATGGGAAGGTCCGGCTGATCAGGTTCGCCCTTGGCTTCGTCGCGCTGGCCGAAGTAATCGGCCGGCGACACGAAGATGAGCATGGCAGCGCGGCCGCGATTGTCGGCCAGCTGCTCGATGTTCGGCGTCGTGACGTTGCCGATGACTTCCATCTTGATCTTGTCGGCGACCGTGAACTTCGCGACATTGACCTCGATCACGTCGCGCTGGTCGGCGGCGATCATATGCACGGCGCGGCGCACGATATCCGTGGCGGCCTTCTCCATCGCATAGATCTTGTCGTTCTGAAGCCGCTCGCTCATCTTCGACCACGGCGTTTCCATGCTGCGGATGTGGGTGAGTAAGACGTCGCGCAGATCACCCGAAAGGGTTTCCGACGCGAGCTCTATTGTCGACTGCTCTGCCATTTTCCATCGCTCCTGAAGCGCCTCGAAGGGTTGGGAACGTCCGGGCGCGTGAAGCGCACCGCGCCGGGCTGGTGTTCGATGGTGTTCTGGGCGTCGATATCGATCTGGGCTTCGACGACGCCGCAGTCCGCGCAGATCAGTCCGGCGTTGAGCACGGTATTGCAGTGCGGGCAGACGGGGAGGCGGACGACGGCGTTCATCGCGCACCGCCGTTCAGCAGCGCGACGAACATCAGACCGAGAGACGCGGAGAAGATGATGGCCGCGAGCGCGCCGAGGGCAGCAATCATCGCTTCGACCTCCTGCGCGCGCGTGCCTTCAGAACCTCGATTGCGGTGTCCTTGCACCAGACCGAGGCGACGTAGAGAGCCGACGAGGCTTGAAGGAGACGATCAGCGATCCATGCGAGCATCACTTCATCCCCTTTTTGAGCTTGTCGAGCTGGTCGCGATGCCAGTCGAGCCGGGCTTCGAGTTCGGCGATGTGGACGCCCCGCTCGAAGTCCTTCCACCAGCGCGTGCCCGAGCCTTCCATGATCGATTGCAGCAGTTCGAACCCGGCGTCGGAGCGCAGCAGGTTCACCAGCGCGTCGGCGCCGGGCTCGGTCCGACCTTCCAGCCAGAGCTTGGCGGCGCGCTCGGATATCTGCGCCCGACTGGCGAGGTTCACCGCCGTCTTGGACGGCCAGAGACGACGCGCGAGGCCGCAAACGGCGTCAACAAGGGGAATCCTCTTGCCGTGCTTCGTGAATCCCGAGTCCGCGAAGAAAGACGATTGTGCGGACATCAAGCCACCTCGGCGGGCGAGGGGTAAATGTCGGGGCGGATCTCATGTCGCGGAATACCGGTGACACTCTCCACGTCGAGAACACGCTTATAGGGCACCCTTCCACGGGTGCGCCAATTGGCAATGATGCTGGGATTAGTAAGGCCCAATGCCTCGGTGGCTTTTGTCAGCCCACCCAGCTCATCAACGATACGTTCGATCAGATTAGCCGCAGTTTCCATACTGCGAATTATCACACAGCGTGAAGTTTTTTCAAGCCGTCAGATGAGAATTCTTTTCACCGCGTGAATATGGGAAAAAGATGCATGGCAGATGGTGGACGTTCCAACTCAGATATCGCAATGCGCTTGAGCGCCCTTATGGTGGCAATCGAGTGCAAGACCCAATCCGAGTTCGCCTCGCGGCTCGACATCAATCAGCCAACGCTCAATAATTATCTCAAAGGCCATCGCCGTCCCGATCTCGACACGGCGATTAAGATCCAGGTCAAAACCGGCGCTACTCTCGATTGGATTTATCTTGGGGATCGTTCGGGGCTTCCGGTACGACTCGCAACCGCCCTGCCGGACCTTTCTGATCGCTCTGCTGAAAAGGCAGGATAGCCCCGGTCTTCATGACCGCTTCCCAGTCCTCCCCGAGACAGAAGATAATCTGTCGAACATACTGCAGGACCAGCAATGCCTCCCGCTTATCTTCGGGGAGCTGGGTGTAGATTTGGCACGCCATCCGCTTGATGTGCGGATCGATTTGCATCTTGAAGTTTTCAGCCATGCCAATCTCCATACGCCAGAAAGGCAGAACATGACTCAAAAATTAGAACGAAACAAGAACAATGTTGAACTGGCCCAGACACGGATTGACGCCCACAACATCTTGTGCTTGCTCAGTCAATGAGTCGCTACTCCGGGGGGAACAATGAGCAGCATAGAGGATCGCGCACACGTTGGGCCGGTCGGGATTGGCGGATGGCTCATCATACCGGCAATCATCTGCGTCGTAGCGCCACTGACCTTGTGCTATGGCGGATTCGAAAGCTTCCTATTTGCCGACCGTGTCCCGTCAAAAGTGAGAAGCGCCGTCTATCTTGATGGCATGCTGGCGTTCATCATAGCCGGACTGTGGTGCCTCTGTGGATACCTGATGCTTGCACACCATCAGCGCTTTCCGCGCCTCTTTGTGGCACTCCTCTTGGCCGGCATAGGCAAGGTTCTGCTGGGCACATTTTTACTCGCATCTCATGGTGTCAACGTCGCCCCGCTTGGCGCAGATTTTGCTCGATCTTTCGTACCGGCAGTGATTTGGATTCCCTATATGATCCGGTCAAAGCGAGTAGCAGCTACCTTCAATCAGGGATGACTGCCGAACACATAATTCACGTAGTGTGAATTTTTTTCTTGAATAATTCACGCAGCGTGATAGCGTCTCTCCATCAAAGGAGAGCGCAATGTCTCACACCCGCAAGACAGATACCGCATTCGTTGCCGCCGTCGGCCGCCAAGCCCGCGAACAGCTCCTGATCATTCTCGTCCTCACCGCCGCGCTCGTCACGGCATGCGGCGCCGTCGGCTTCGAGCGCGTCAACCGCGCCTACGAAATCGCGTCGAGGGTCTGATCATGGCAAACATCGATCTCGCCGTCGCCCGCATCCGCAATCAGGCAGCACGCCGCCCGTTCGGTGAGCGCGCCCGGTACATCGCCGACAACATCCGCCACCAGCAGGACACCATCCGCAAGTTCACGACGGGCCGCGCGCCCGCCGGCTGGTCGCTGTCCGCGTCCGAAGAGCTGCTTCACCGCCTCGTCGACATGGAAGCCAAATTCGCCGCCGCCGAGCGCGCTGCGGCCTGATCGAAGACGACTTCGCCGCCTGACCTCAAAACCACTCAAATTCAAGGAGACGCCAGATGGCGAAGATCATGAAACTCACCGAAGCGCAGGAGAAGCGCCTTGTCGAATTCCGCGAGGAATGGAGGCAGATCGGTCTTTGCTGCGACCCGGCTGACTTTGCGGCCGGCGACGAAGTTATCCGCGGCTTCTACAAACGTCTCGGCAAGGCTGATCCGATCATCCTTCACTTCTCGTCTCCGGCTATGTGCGAACTGGCGGTGAACGTCGTGTTCGGGCTTTTGAAGGAAGGCTACAGCCAGCTCCGCAGCCAGCTCGACAGCCAGCTCCGCAGCCAGCTCGGCAGCCAGCTCGACAGACAGCTCCGCAGCCAGCTCGACAGCCAGCTCCGCAGCCAGCTCGGCAGCCAGCTCGACAGACAGCTCTACAGCCAGCTCGACAGCCAGCTCCGCAGCCAGCTCGACAGCCAGCTCTACAGCCAGCTCCGCAGCCAGCTCGGCAGCCAGCTCGACAGCCAGCTCCGCAGCCAGCTCGACAGCCAGCTCGGCAGCCAGCTCGACAGCCAGCTCTACAGCCAGCTCCGCAGCCAGCTCGGCAGCCAGCTCGACAGCCAGCTCCGCAGCCAGCTCGACAGCCAGCTCCGCAGCCAGCTCGACAGCCAGCTCTACAGCCAGCTCCGCAGCCAGCTCGGCAGCCAGCTCGACAGACAGCTCGACAGCCAGCTCGACAGCCAGCTCTACAGCCAGCTCGACAGCCAGCTCGACAGCCAGCTCGACAGCCAGCTCTACAGCCAGCTCGACAGCCAGCTCGACAGCCAGCTCTACAGCCTTAAGGCCTACTTCCTCTCTAACCGTTGGGGAGCCGGTCAATGGTGCGCGTGGGAAGCCTTCTATCTTTTCGGGCACGAGATCGGCGTCGAATACAAGGCGGAGGATATCGCCCTGCTTCTGGAGTGGGGCCGCCTCTCGAAAAGCATTGGCTGGTGGGCACCGTGGGACGGCATCTGCTTTGTCAGCGACCGTCCACGCAAGGTCTCGTTCGACGACAACCGTTTGCTGCACAACGAGACCGGCAAAGCCGTCGAGTATTCGGATGGCTGGGGCGTTTCGGCCTGGCATGGAACGCGCGTACCGGATCACTGGATAGCCGACCGTGCCAATCTCGATCCGAACGAGGTCATCAAAGCGTCGAATGTCGAGCAGCGCGCCGCGGGAGCCGCAATTGCGGGCTGGCCGAAGATGCTCACGGTCCTCAAATCGAAAGTTATCGACGACAGCGGGTCCGATGACATCGGCCAGTTGATCGAACTGACTCTTCCCGGTCTGCCGGAGCCGGGGCGGTTCCTAAAAGCCGCCTGCCCCCGCAACGGCATCATCGTCGAGGGCGTGCCTCGCGTTTCCGACATCGACGGCCTGCCGATCAACACCGCTCTCGCCGCCCAGGCGTGGCGGATCGGGGATCCACAATCCGAATACGCGCACCCGCCGCGCAGAACTTAACCAAGAAAGAGGAAAGACCGAAATGAAACAGGTAATCGGACAGCAGGGAGAAGTTCGAATCATCAAGATCGATGCGCTTCCCGAAGGCATGCAAACCAAACCGGCCGAACGCGTCTCCAAGGGCTTCGTCATCTCGCACAGCGAGAGCGGCCACCACCATTGCGTGACCGGCGGTGACGTCATGGAGCGCGTCGACAATGTGCCGGCCGGCATGCAGCGGTTCTACGCGATCCTCGAAAACCCCGAGGAGTTCGTCCAGGACGCTGCCAATCCGCACGGCGGCTATTCGCTCGATCCCGGCATCTACCAGTTCGATGTCAGCCGGGAATTCGACCCCTTCTCCGAGCAGGCCCGCAAGGTCGCCGACTGATCGCGTTCGGCGTCCGGCATCGCGTGTGCCGGACATCGAAATTGATCACCTACCCCAGCACGCAAGACGGTTCGACCTGATCTGCTGGGGCTCTCGAAACACAGGGGATGAAGCAAATGGTTGCGCAGCTGGATGACGTAGAGCGCCTGTTCAACGCGGTGAAGAACCTCCGCGACGAGCGCCGCAAGATGCAGAAGCTCTCGGATAAGGCGCTCCACGCCGAAGGTCCGAAGGCATCGCAGAAAGCCAACGTTGATCTGAACTGGCAGGCATTCCACGTCAACAAGATCGAGCACGCCGTTCACGCAGCGGCAGTCGATTGCGGCTTCGCCGACCTCCGCAGCCCCGATCACTACCGCTCCTACAGCGTGAAGCTCACCGGATTCCACGAATACGAGGTCAATCCCGACAAGCCGCGCGACCTGAACCGCGCCGCCTAACCCCACCCCATCGCCCAGACGGGAGAGCGTCCCGTCGCAGTTTGAGGACAATGGCAATGACCAACTTCATCACCGTCAGCCAAGGCGCGCTTGATGTCGCTCTCCTCGCCCGCGAGGTCTACGCGATGGAGACCGCGACGAAGCGCAGTTGCGACCGGTTCGCCCGCGAGACCATCGCCGAGCGCCGCGAAGATCTTGACGACCGTTTCCGGTCTCTGGCCGCCGACCTCGGCTTCGACGTCGTTCCGGCAGCGGCGAACGTGCGGGAGGCTGCAGAGTGACGGACATCATCACCCTCGCCCTCGGCGAACTGATCACGGCGCCCGGCCTGTATGCGGTGCCGGAAACAGCCTATCACGCTGATCCGGTATTCGAGCCCAGCCTCAGCCGGTCGATTGCCGAGAAGCTGATCCTGCAGAGCCCTATGCATGCCTTCGCCGCACACCCTCGGCTGACGAAGCAGGAGGAGAAGGACGAGGCAAACAGCCGGGCGCGCGATATCGGCTCGGCGGCGCACGCCATGCTCCTCGGTCAGCCGACCGTGATCTCCGTCCTGATGTTCGACGACTTCAAGAAGAAGGCGGCACAGGAAGCACGCTCCGAGGCGCAGGAGAAGGGCGCGATCGCGCTCCTCAAGAAGGACATGGACACCGTGCAGGCGATGGTCGAGAAGGCCCGTGCCGTGCTGGCGGAGAATGAAGACGACGCTGTCCGCGCGCTCGCCGGCAGTGGTGACGAGGCGTGGCCGCGCTTCAACGAGGTAACCGCCGTCTGGCAGGACCGATGCGGCGATATCTGGTCTCGCGCCCGCATGGACCGGCTGTCGATCAGCGCGAAGACGATCACCATCATCGACTACAAGACGACCGAGCTCAGCGCCGCGCCCGATTACGTCGCCCGGACCATCTTCAACAACAACTACCATTTCCAGGAGGCGTTCTATCGCCGCGGTCTGCGGCAGTTGTTTCCCGAGATCGACCGCCACGAACTCCGGCTCGAGTTCCGCTTCATCGTTCAGGAGCAGGAACCGCCGTTCGAGATCACCGTCGCGAAGGTCGACGCCGCCGGCCGGCTGATCGGCGAGAAGATGACCTCCGCTGCCTTCCTGCTGTGGCGGAAGTGCCTGAGCGAAAACAATTGGCCCGGCTATCCCGGCGAGACGAAGACCGCCGAGATGCCCGCCTACATCGACACCCGCTGGTGCGCGAAGGAGATCGAGGACCCGTATTTGCAGGGTCTCGGCTTCGATCCGATGCCCTTCTTCGAGACCAATCCCTACAAGCCGAAACCGATCATGGAGCCGAACTGATGAAGTTTCTCGGCCAGCCAAGACGGGTTTCATCCGGCTTCTGGAGCGTCACCGTCATGATCGCCGGCGACCGCTACGGATACCTCTTCCATGAGTCAGAGTGGCCACGCGTCCGTGCAGAGATGGAGAAAAAATGATGTCCGAATTCACCGACGCCGTGCGCGACGACACCAGCCTCCTGATCGCGATCGCCGGCGCATCCGGCTCCGGCAAGACGTTCTCCGCGCTGACCATGGCAACCGGCCTCGCCCAGGGCGAGCCGATCTACGCGATCGACACCGAGGCGAAGCGCATGCTGCACTACGCCGACCAGTTCACGTTCAAGCACATGGACATGAAGCCGCCGTTCACGCCGGAGGCCTACATCGAGGCGATCCAGAAGGCCGAGCGCGCCGGCGCCAAGGTTATCATCATCGATTCCACGTCCGACGAATATGAAGGCGTCGGCGGCTTGCAGGAGATGCACGACGAGGAAGTCGCGCGTCTCGCCCGAAAGCCGTTCGATCAGCTGCAGGGCTGGGAAATCGACAAATTCAACGCGCCGGCGTGGAAGGTGCCGAAGACCCGCCACAAGACTCGCCTGATGTCGCCCCTGCGTCAGGTGCGCGCCTACATCATCTTCTGCCTGCGCGCCGAGGAGAAGATCAAGTTCGTGAAGGTCTTCGACGAGAAGAGCGGCCGCGAGAAGACGGCGATCGAATCCGCCGGCTGGGTGCCGATCTGCGAGAAACGCTTCATGTACGAGATGACGATGAGCTTCACCGTCACGCCCGAGCGTCCCGGCGTGCCGCTCATCGAGGACGGGCAGGCCGTTCACGGCAAGATCCAGAGCCAGCACCTTCCGTTCTTTCCCGCCGGCCAGCGGGTCACGGAACAGTGCGGCCGCCTGCTGCGCGCCTGGGCCCGCGGCGAATCCACCAATCAGCCAGCCGCCGCCCCCGTACGGCAGGCTGAAACCGGGGCCGGCCCGCGCTCCTCCTCCCAAGAGCCGGCCCCGAATGTCTCCCGCGCGCTGCTGGCCGAATACGACCAGAAGCTCGGCGCCGAACTCGACCGCGACGGGCTGATCGGGGCGCACGAGGCGTTCAAGCCGAACTTCGCCGGCGTGAACCCTGCCGGCGCCGAGATCGCGAAGAAAATCCTCAGCGCCCACAACGCACGCCTGAAAGGTGACGCGGACGCCGACAGCACGGCCATCTACGTCACCGGCCTGCTCGACGAGATCGGAGAACCCGCATGACCAAGAAGATAGAAGACGGCGGGCCGGCGTGGATGCCCATCAGCACTGCACCCTACGGGCAGACTATTCTTGTCCGCAACAAGTTGACTGAAAAGCCAATTAGGGCAACGCGCGGATACGTCCACAACGGCGCCGTGCATCCTGATCAAACGTTTTGCACATCGGTCTACACACCGGATGACTTCTTCCCGTTCCCGGCTGGTAAGCTGGTCTGCCCTGATGAGTGGTGTGAGCTTACTGAACCTTCAGGCGGTGAAGCATGAGCGACCTGTCCTCACTCATCGCGCGCTTGGAAGCAGCGGAAGGGCCAGATCGAGAACTTGATCGGCTGATCCACTTCCACGTCGAATCCCCATGGCTTGCCGAGAAGTGTGTCAAATGGGTTCCAGCCGCTTTTGAGGGGCCGAACGATTTCCTGTGGTGGTCGGCAGAACGACAGGCGGAAGGCAAGGCAGGATATCACGATGGCTGGGAGAGCTACACCGCTTCGGTGGATGCTGCTGCCGAGCTCCTGCAAAACAAACTACCCGGCTGGTTCTGGCGATGCGGATCCACGCCGTTGTTCCCGAACGGTTGGGCATTCATTTCTCGGACTGACGCCAACAATGCTCTGCCGGGAGACGAGTTCGCTTGCTCGGATGGCAAGGCGGCAACACCGGCAATCGCCCTAGTCTTGGCCACCCTCCGCGCTCTTCAGCAGAAAGGCTCCTCCGATGCCTGACCGTACATTAGGGAACGCCACCTACCCCGTATCAGCCATAGAGGCAATAGAGAAGGCAATGGAAGGCGTGACGCCGGGGCCGTGGTATCCTGGCCACCTTGGAACTGACAGCACATGTCAGTGCCGATCGATCGTTGATGAAGGCATCTACATGGGCGCCATAGCGACGGTGCACGTGGACAATGGCCTCCCCATCGGCGAAGGCGGAAATGATGCTCCTCCTGCCGAGGAGGCGGCCGCAAACATGCGCTACATCGCGGCCTGCAACCCTGTCGCCATGCGTGAAGTCCTAGCCCTCGCCCGCCAGGCAGAGGCGCTACAGCAAGAAGTCGATAGCCTGAAGCAGACGCGCCAGCACAGCCGGGAAGCATCTGCGGCGCTCCATGACGCCTTTATGGAAGAGAGGAAGCGCGTAGAGGCGTTGCAGCGGGAGAATGCGGAACTTGCGAAGAGCCTTCTGGAAGTTTTGAACGCGGTCCGCGACTACCTGCCGCCTGACGGGATTAGCGCGGGGGATTGCCTATCTCGCGTCATCGGCGCTGTGGACAACAGCGGCATCAACCCCCTCATCAAAAAGCTGGAGAATGCCGATGTCGATGCGTGAAATCCCGGTCGCCTATGAATTTACCTGCGACGGTTGCGGGGCCAAGGAAACGAAGACTTCCAAAAGCAGGCCGGCCTACTGGTGTGACCTGACCGTTGCGCAGGATGCCTACGACTACAGCGGCGCTGCCGTAGCCGACGGCACGGTCAAGAAAAGCCTGTGCTCGGATTGCCGCAAGGTGGTTGTCGAGGCCATCAACGCCGCCACTGCCGAACGTCGCGCACTCCTCGGAGGTAAAAATGCAGAGTGAACTTAAGCCCTGCCCGTTCTGTGGCTCAGACAGGTTTATGGTGCTGCCGCCCACATGCGACCGGAACACGCCATACAGTGCGGCCGACCGCGCATACCCTGTTGTGCGATGCAGCGGCTGCTATACGGATGTTCCCGGCAAGGATTTCGATGCTTCCAGCAAATCGGCCGTAGAAGCTTGGAACCGTCGCTCCCTCACCGCAGCCCTTTCTGATAAGCAGGCGGTAGAGGTGAAGGCGCTCCCGCTGAACTGGGCAACGGAGAAGAAAAGCGGTTTCACCATCCACGTTGGCCGAGGGCTAGGCCTCAAATACGAGGCTTGCATCAAGGCGTACTCGCCCGGTTGGGTGGTTACGCTTGGGCAGAGCGACGTTATTTTCGATGGTGCGGAAGCCGACGAAGATGCCGCCAAAGCAGCCGCCCAAGCCGACTACGAGCAGCGCATCAGAAGCGCCCTTGTCGATGTGCCGGCGGTAGAGCGATCCCAACCGTCTACAAAACCGCTCCCTGATCAGGAATACCTTTGCTCAATCCTTCGATATGAATGGGAGACGGGAAGGCTTTTCTGGAAAAGCCGCGAAAGCGTACCGAAAGGTAGTGTCATCACTTGGAATAAAGCTCACGCCGGGCAGGAAGCATTCACCTATTCAGATCGGCGCGGGTACAAAATCGGGAAAATCGACGGTGAAGGATACCAAGCCCACCGTGTGATCTGGAAAATGGTTCACGGCAGAGACCCTGACTGCATTGACCACATCGACCACAACCCATCCAACAACCGGATAGGAAACCTTCGCTCCTGCTCGAATGCGGATAACAGCAGAAACTATCGCATTTCCGTTTCTGGCACTTCAAAATACCGCGGCGTTTATCGCCTGAAAGGGTCGAAAACGTGGATCGCGCAAATGGCAGACGGAAAAGGCGGCAAGAGAAACCTCGGGACATTCGATTCCGAGGAGGAAGCCGCCAGAGCGTATGACGCCGCTGCCCGACAGTACCACGGGGAATTCGCCACCCTTAATTTCACCTCCCCACCCCTCTCCCGAGAAGGAGAGGACAGCGCGGAGGTGGTGCGGTTGCGAGGCCTGCTTTCGCGAGCGGAGGAATACGTCATTGACGGCGTGACCAACGCCAAGGCCGAAGCTGAGATGAACGCGCCGTACCCGGCACGCGCTCCTCGATACGACGCAGCTCTTGCAGAGGTTCGCCAACTCTACGCCGACATTCAGGCCGCCCTCGCCGCCACGCGCAGCGGTTCCGCCACTACAGCATCTGGAGATCAGCCATGACGGTTTGCTTCTCGTTCCGCGATGACTGCTGGCGCGTCTACCTGCTTTGGGACTGGCCCTTCTGCGCCATCTATCGGCGCGTCGGCCCATCGTTTTCGAGCAAAGATCAGGCCAACGCCTACATCGCCGCCGTACGGCGCGGTGATGCAAGCCTTGCTGCAGCATCTGGAACCTCCGCTATCCGCCAGAGAGGAGAGAGCGATGCTTGACCAAAGGTCGCTATTTGAGGCAGCCGTCGTTGATAGGATGAAAGAGAGCGGTTTCCTCGAAATCGAGATACGCACCGAGTGCCTTGTGCGCTGCGAAGATGGTTATGCCGATGAGGTAATAAACGCGGGGTGGCATTATTGGCAGTCCGCACTTCACGCCTCCTCCCGCAACGCACTGGATAAGGAGCGGGGATGACGGCCAAGAATGCCCTTTTCGTCACCGACGGCCAGATCGCCGAGCGGTTGGGTCTGACTTTCGACCAGTTCAAGGCAGCGCTCCACGCACTCGAAAAGAGCGGATTCCCCATGAAGGAGCCACTTTTCGAGAACCGTCGCTACTGGCCCGCCTGTCAGGCGTTCCTTGATCGCCGATACGGACTCGCGGCATCATCGCCCGGCGCCATCCCGGCGCTTGATGGAGAAGAGCGATGGAAATGAAAGCTCCCGGCCTGAAAATCAGGCCTCGGGCAGACGGAACGACCGCCTATTACTGGGTGGCATCGTCCGTTTCCCGCGATGCGGCAGGATATCCGCAAAAGACGGTGCGCCTGCATGGTACCGGTGACGAGATCGCCGCGATTTGCAGGCGTCTGACGAGCGAGTTGAAGGAATGGTTGAGCCGCAAAGGCATCGGCACGCGTGTCCAGTATGACGGCACGCTCCGTTCGATCATCAACCTTTACCGCCAGACCAAGGAAAGCCCATACTTCTCGGTGAAGAGCAACACCCGGGCGATGTACGACGAAAGCCTCGATCTGCTTGAGCGCACTGTCGGCGCGCGCCGGCTGGAGAAGCTGAACGGTCTCGACTTCAAACGCTGGTATGCGAACCTGAAGGAGCCGGCCGAGGACACCGAGAAGCAGGCGATTGCCCGGGCAGACGCGGCAAAGAACGGCATCGTCCTGCCGCCAAACCCGGAGCGGCCGCGGCGCGCCTACAAGGCGATGCAGCTCCTTCGGATCGTCATCAAGTTTGGCGTGGTGATCGATATCGCCGAGTGCGTCAGGCTGGCGACCATCCTCGAGAACATGGAGTTCAGCCCGCCGAAGTCCCGCAAGGAGCGGATCACCTTCGAGCAGACGCAGGCGATTTGCGAGAAGGCCATTGCCCGCGGCTGGCTGTCGATCGCGCTCGCCCAGGCGCTGGAGTTCGAATTGACCCTCCGCCAGATTGATGTCATCGGCCGTTGGGAGAAGATCGAGGGTGACAACTTCGGCGGTATCGTCGATCGCGGCCGGCAATGGCGTGACGGCCTGCTGTGGTCTCATCTCGATGAAAACGGCATTCTCACCAAGACCACGAGTAAGATCGACGACGTCATCGCCGAGCATGACACCACAGCCTATCCGTTCCTCCGGAAGATCATCGATATGGTCCCTGCCGGCCAGCGCATCGGGCCGATGATCAAATGCGAAAGCACTGGACTGCCCTATCGTTACCGGCACTTCGCCGAGCGCTGGCGGGAGGTGGCAACGGAAGCCGGGGTTCCCGCCAACGTGTGGAACCGTGACAGCCGTGCCGGCGGTGTGACCGAAGGCTCCGACGCGGGCGCCGACATCGAGCATCTGCGCCACCACGCGAACCACAAAAACGCCGCGACGACGCAGCGCTATAACCGGAAAACGATCGAAAAAACCCGCGCCGTCGCCCATCTTCGAATCGCGAAGCGCAATGCGGGGAACGGATCGGATGCAGGGCTGTAGGAACGCATGTAGGAACGCACCGGAACGTGCGACACGGAATGATAGACTAACAGATTGATTTTTATGGTGATCCCGCCGCGATTCGAACGCGGGACCCCCAGATTAGGAATCTGGTGCTCTATCCTGCTGAGCTACGGGACCACTGACTGCACCCATACAAAAGCCGCGGCGGGAAGCCAAGCGATTTTCCGCGGGACGTTCCCTGCGGAACAGCGGGGCAGGGCGGCGCGTGAGACAGTCGGTTCATGGGATGAAATGGTTCATCCGCAGGAACCGACAGGAGAATGCCTCATGCGCAGGATCATGCTTTCCGCCGTCGTCGCCACTTTCGCGGCACTTTCCTTCGCCGCGCCCTCCAGCGCCGGCGATTTCTCGATCGGCTTCGGCCATGGCTGGGGACATGGCCATGGTCGCGGCTGGGGCCACGGCGCCCATGTGCAGGTCTATGACGACTACGGCTACGACTGCTTCTGGAAGAAGGCGAAGCGCTACGACGCCTGGGGCAACCTCGTCATCCGCAGGGTGCGCGTCTGCCGTTGATCCTTGCCTTCGCCCGGTCCTCCCCGCCTCGCCCGGCTGATGTCCCTGCAGCCGGGCGCTTTTCCGTCAGGCGGCAAGGCGGCTTTCGGCGAGCTTGACCCAGTAGGTCACGCCATGGGGGATGGCCTCGTCGTTGAAGTCGTAGGCGGGATGGTGGAGGCCCGCCGTATCGCCGTTGCCGAGGAAGATGAAGGCGCCGGGACGGGCGAGCAGCATGTAGGAGAAATCCTCCCCGCCCATCATAGGGGCGAGTGCCGGTTCGACGGCGGCTTCGCCGGCGATCTCGCGCGCCACCGCGACGGCATGGCCGGTTTCCTCGGCATGGTTGACGGTGACGGGATAGTTGCGGTGGTAGGCGACCGTGATCTCCGCGCCGTGCGCTGCGGCAAGGCCGGCGCAGATCTGGCGGATGCGGCTTTCGGCCTCCTCGCGCATATCCGGGCTCAGCGTGCGCACGGTGCCGGCAAGCTGCGCCTCTTCCGGGATGACGTTGTGCGCGAAGCCCGCATTGAACTTGGTAACGGAAACGACGAGCGAGGCGATGGGATCGGCGACGCGCGAGACGATGGTCTGCAATGCCGTCACCACCTGCGCGCCGATGACGATGGGATCGACCGTCTTGTGGGGCAGGGCGGCGTGGCCGCCGCGGCCCTTCACGGTGATGTTGAATTCGTCGGTCGCCGCCATGATGGGGCCGGAGCGCGTGCCGAAGGCGCCGACGGGAAGGCCGGGCAGGTTGTGCATGCCGTAGACCTCGGCAATGCCGAAGCGCTCCATCATGCCGTCCTTGACCATCTCGTTGCCGCCGCCGCCGCCTTCCTCAGCCGGCTGGAAGATGACCGCGACATTGCCGGAGAAATTGCGCGTCTCGGCAAGGTATTTCGCAGCGCCCAGCAGCATGGCGGTGTGGCCGTCGTGGCCGCAGGCGTGCATCTTGCCCCTGACGGTGGAGGACCAGGGCTTGCCGCTCGTCTCGTCGATCGGCAGGGCGTCCATGTCGGCGCGAAGGCCGATGGTGCGGCCCTCTGCCCTGCCGCGGATGAGGCCGACGACGCCGGTGCGGCCGATGCCGGTCACCACCTCGTCCACGCCGAATTCACGCAGCTTCTCGGCCACGAAGGCGGCGGTCTTTTCGACGGCGAAGAGGAGCTCGGGCTCCCGGTGCAGGCTTCGGCGCCATCCGGCGATTTCATCCTGCAATTCTGCGGCGCGGTTGAGAACGGGCATGCAACGCTTCCTGTGATTTCGGCCGTAAATTCGGCCTGCCTTCCTCGATGGCTTTGCCATGAGGGTGCCATATAGGTTAAATAGGGCGACGGTTCGAGACAACTCCCGATTTCGAGGACAGACCTTTGCAGATGAACGGACGATCGACGCGCCGGAGCGCGCGGCTTTTGGGCTCCGCCCTGTTGCTTGCAGCTTCCCTTTCCGCAACCGTGGCGAATGCCAATCCGCGCATGCTGGTGGATGTCAACACGCTGAAGGTCATCGAGCACGAGGACGCGTTCCAGCGCTGGTATCCGGCTTCCCTCACCAAGCTGATGACGGCCTATACCGTCTTCCGCGCCATCAAGGCCGGCGAGTTGACGCTGGACAGCCCCGTCACCATGACGAAGAACGCCGCTGCCGAGCCGCCAGCCAAGATGTATTTCAAGCCCGGCCAGAAGATGACGCTCGACAGCGCGCTGAAGATCATCCTCGTCAAGTCGGCAAACGACGTCGCGGTCGCCATCGCCGAATCGGTCGGCGGTTCGGAGCAGCAGTTCGTCAACCGCATGAATGCGGAAGCGGCCCGCATCGGCATGACCTCCTCGCATTTCATCAATCCGAACGGCCTGCCCGGCAAGGGCCAGTACACGACGGCGCGCGACCTTGCGGTGCTCGCCGTCACGCTGAAGCGCGAATTCCCGCAATACGCGCCCTATTTCGCGCTGGAAGGCTTCACCACGGGCAAGAAGCAGTATCCGAATTTCAACATGCTGATCGGCCGCTTCGACGGCGCGGACGGCATGAAGACGGGCTTCATCTGCGCGGCCGGCTTCAACCAGGTCTCCTCGGCGACCCGCAACGGGCGCAGCGTCGTTTCGGTCGTGCTCGGCTCGGATAGCCTCGGCGCGCGCGCCGATATCTCCGCCAACCTTCTCCAGAAGGGCCTGACGGGGCCTGCCGGCAACGGCCCGACGCTCGGCCAGCTTCGGCCCTACGGCGAGACGCGCGACGTGGTTGCGGACATCTCGCAGGACATCTGCACGAAGCATGCCGCCAAGGTGCGCAGCGAGGGCCGCGACGAGGCCGGCCGCCAGAAGCTCGGCTCGCCCTATATCCATGAATTGAACCGGCCGCTGAAGCTCGTCTATGCCGGTCTCATCGCCGGCGACAGCGACAAGCCGGCGGGCGACGACAAGGTCGCCATCGGCGATATCGGCGATGCGGTCAACGTGCCGATCCCGATCCCGCGTCCCACCTACTGACAGGACTGGCCATGACCCTTGCAGAGCGGCGCGTGCCGGTTTCCGTGCTGACCGGGTTCCTGGGCGCGGGCAAGACGACCTTGCTCAACCGCCTGCTGAAGGATCCGAGCCTGACGGATACCGCCGTCATCATCAACGAGTTCGGCGAGGTCGGCATCGACCATCTCCTCGTCGAGCAATCGGGTGACGGCATCATCGAGCTTTCCGACGGGTGCCTGTGCTGCACCATCCGCGGCGAGCTGGTCGATACGCTCGCCGACCTGATGGACCGCATGCAGACGGGAAAGATCCAGCCGCTGAAGCGCGTGGTGATCGAGACGACCGGCCTTGCCGATCCCGCGCCGGTGCTCCAGGCGGTGATGGGCAATTCGGTGCTTGCCCAGTCCTTCAGCCTCGACGGCGTGATCACGGTGGTCGACGCCGTCAACGGCCTGTCGACGCTCGCGAGCCACCCGGAGGCCGTCAAGCAGGTCGCCGTCGCCGACCGCGTGCTCGTCAGCAAGACGGCGATGGCCGACGCGGCGACGCTGGAGGCGGTGAAGCGGGAGATTGCGGCGCTCAATCCGCGCGCGCCGGTATCCGATGTCGATACGCCCGGCCTTGCCGGTCCAGACCTGCTCGCCAACGGCCTCTACGATCCCGGCAGCAAGAGCGCGGACGTCCGCCGCTGGCTGCACGAGGAGGCACACGGCCATCATCACCATGATCACGATCATGGCGATCACCATCACGATCATGGACACCGGCATGCCCATGACGTGACGCGCCACGATGCGACGATCCGCTCCTTCAGCATCGTGCACGATCGGCCGATCGATCCGATGGCGCTGGAAATGTTCGTCGATCTCCTGCGCTCGGCGCATGGCGAGAAGCTGCTGCGGATGAAGGGCATCGTCGCCATGTCGAATGCGCCGGAGCGCCCGCTGGTGCTGCAGGGCGTGCAGAGCGTGTTCCATGCGCCGGAGCGCCTTCCGGCCTGGCCCGACCCGGAAGACCGGCGCACGCGCCTGGTGCTGATCACGAAAGACCTGCCGGAAGCCTTCGTGCGCGACCTCTTCGACGCCTTCACCGGCACGCCCAAGATCGACCGCCCGGACCGCGCGGCGCTCGCCGACAACCCGCTGGCGATACCGGGATTGAAGCTTTAGGGTTGGGGCCACGTCCCTGCCGCCAGTTACACCTTCTTGCGGATCAGGAAACGGTGTCCCGCCTCGATGCGTTCGCTGGCTTCCAGCGCGTGGCCGTCCTCGTGGCAGAAATGGGGGATGTCGATGACGGCGAGGGGGTCGGTGGTCTCGACCCAGAGCGCGGTGCCGGGCGCCATGGCGGAGAGGCGCTTGCGCGTCTTCATCACCGGGAGCGGGCATTTGAGGCCGCGCAGGTCGTAGGTCTCTGTGTCGTCCTCTGCCGCCGTTCCGGTCATTTCTGCCAGAACTTCCAGAAAGGCTTCTTCGGCGTCTGCTCGACGACTTCCACGGCAGGGTTTTCCTCCGGCACCGGGACCGCGCCCGCCGGCTTCTTCACCTCCGCTCCGGCCTCGGCGGTCCGCGCTTCCTTGCGCGCCTGCCGGCCTTCGCCGAGGGGTTTTTCCGCGGTGTCCTGCGTCGCGGTTACGGCGGGCACGGCTGCGCTCTCGTCGCTGTCCTTCGTCCAGAGCTTCCAGAAGGGCTTCTTTTCCTTCTTCTCGACGACCGTCATGCCCGGGTTTTCCTCCGGCACGGGCAGGGCGCCCTTGCCCTGGGCGGCCTTCTGCGCCTTCTCGGCCGCGACGTCGGCGGCAAGGTCCTCGGCTTCCTTGATCTTCTTTTGCTCGGCCTCGATCTTCGCCTGTTCGACGGCCTGCTTCGCACGCTCCTCGGCCTCGAGCCTGCGCTTTTCGGCCTCCTCGGCCTTGCGCTTCTGCGCCTCGATCTCGCGCTCGGTCATCAGCTTGCCGGCGTCGAGCGACGTGCCGGTCGGGGCATAGGCGAGCTCGCGGCCCTTGCGCTGGTCGGCGACGATCGCCTTGCGCTGGGCTTCGGACGGCTCGACCCAGACGGTGCCCTCGTATTTCGACAGCGCCTTCGCATAGGCGGCCGCATAGGTCTTGTTGTAGTTCGCGAGCGCCGTTTCCAGCGCGGCCGGCGTCGTCATCGCCGGGCAGGCGCCGCCCGGGGAGAAGGGCTTGTCGGCCTGCTGGTTGAAGACGTACTTGCCCTCGCAGACATTGACCTCCGGCGGGCGCTTGGTGATCTCGAAATGATCCCAGCCGACCTTCAGCATCTTCCAGAAGCCGATATTCGGATTGTCGCGGTGGCGCGCCATGTTCTCCGCGGTCATGCGGAAGGGGAAGGCCTCGAGCTGGATGGCCTTCTGCCCGCCGTCGAAGGCGTCGCGCGCGAAGGCGAAGATCTCCAGCATCTGCTCGTCGGTCATCGAATAGCAGCCGGACGACGAACAGGCGCCGTGGATCATGAGGTTGGTGCCGCTCGCCTTGTTGGCGCGGTCGTAGGTGTTCGGAAAGCCGGTGTTGATCGCGAGATAGTAGCTCGAATTCGGGTTCAGGTTGGCGCGCGAGAGCGGATAGAAGCCTTCCGGCGCCTGGCGGTCGCCTTCCTTGGTCTTCGGCCCCAGCTTGCCGGACCAGGCGCAGATCTTGTAGCTGCGCACGAGCTGGTAGCGGTTCGAGCGGTCGGCCTTCCAGATCTCCAGCCGGCCCTCTTCCTTGAGGATGCGCAGCATCATTGGCGAGGAGCGGTCGATGTTCATCGCCGCCAGCTTGCTGACGACGGACGAGGAGAGCTGGTAGCCGGTCTTGCTGGATACCGTGCGCAGGTCGACGTCCACCTTGTCGAAGGAATCCAGCGTCTCGTTGGTGCAGCCGGCGGCGGCAACGGCGAGAAGCGAAACGGCGGCAAGAGCTGTCAGGCGCATGCAGAATCCATGAACTATCGTCAGATCGCGAGCCGTCGCGCCGTTGCGGCGGGACGTGCTGTCGTTACCGGCTTATACTTCATAAAGCCTTAACCGGAAATTCTTTCGCGAGGCTGCCGGCAGGCTCACCGTTTCAGACACAAGGATTATGGCCGAGATGGGGCGGCGGGCGGCCTGCCGCCCGCAAATCGCCTCAGAGCTGGCGGCCGATGTTGAGGTAGCGCTGGCGGCGCTCCTTGCGCAACTGATCGCCCGGCTTGGCGCCGAGATCCTTGAGCGCGGCGGCGATCACGTCGCCGGTGCGGCCGATCACCGCCTCGGCGTCGCGGTGCGCTCCGCCGACGGGCTCGGGAATGATGCCGTCGATGATGCCGAAGGCCTTCAGGTCCTCGGCGGTGATCTTCATGTTGCTCGCCGCTTCCTTGGCGCGGGTGGAATCGCGCCAGAGGATGGAGGCCGCGCCTTCCGGCGAGATCACGCTATAGATGGCGTGCTCCAGCATGTAGACCCGGTCGCCGGTGGCAATGGCGATCGCGCCGCCCGAGCCGCCCTCGCCGAGAACGACGGAGACGATCGGCACGCGCACGTTGAGACACATTTCCGTCGAGCGGGCGATGGCTTCCGCCTGGCCGCGCTCCTCGGCACCGATGCCCGGATAGGCGCCGGCGGTGTCGATGAGCGTGACGATGGGCAGGCCGAAGCGGTCGGCCATTTCCATGACGCGGATCGCCTTGCGGTAGCCTTCCGGACGGGCGCTGCCGAAATTGTGTTTCAGGCGCGACTTTGTGTCGTTGCCCTTTTCCTGGCCGATGATGGCGACCGCCTCGCCGCGGAAGCGGCCGAGGCCGGCCTGGATCGCCTCGTCCTCGGCGAACTTGCGGTCGCCGGCGAGCGGTGTGAACTCCTCGAAGAGCTGGGCGGCATAGTCGACGAAATGCGGACGCTGCGGATGGCGCGCGACCTGCGTCTTCTGCCAGGGGGTCAGCTTGGAATAGATGTCGGCCATCGCCTCGCGGGCGCGCACTTCCAGCCGGCCGATCTCGTCCGTCGTGTCGATGCTCTCATCTTCCTCGGCGAGCTTGCGGAGCTCGTGGATCTTGCCTTCGAGATCCGAGATGGGCTTTTCGAAATCGAGGTAGTTGTGCATGAGATGCGTTTCCGATCGTTTGCTCAAACCGCGCCAGGCTGCCGTGGACCGGAAGGCCAGCGGCAAGCGATGGGGGTCCTAATCCGTTTTTTTCGCCTGTTTGGCAAGGGGGTGATGGGTTTGAACGAGCTCGTGCAGCCGTTCTTCCAGCACATGCGTATAGATTTGTGTCGTTGAAATGTCCGAATGACCGAGCAGTTCCTGCACCGCGCGAAGGTCCGCGCCGTTCTGCAGGAGGTGGCTGGCGAAGGCGTGGCGAAGGACGTGCGGGGAGAGCGTGGCGGCCCGGATGCCGGCCCGTCCCGCGAGCGCCTTGAGGTCGCGCGCGAAGACCTGGCGCGGCAGGTGCCCCTCCTTGCTTGCCGCCGGAAAGAGGAAGTCGCCGGCCGACGGATCGTCGTCGGCTTCCGCCGCAAGCGCCGTCCTGTAGGCCTCCATGGCGGTGACGGCGGCGCGCGACAGCGGCACCAGCCGCTCCTTGTTGCCCTTGCCCTTGACGACGAGGAAGCGCCCGGTCTGCGCCAGCACGCTCGCCGGCAGCGAGACGAGCTCGCTGACGCGCATGCCCGTCGCATAGAGGAGCTCGACGAGAAGGTGCATGCGCCGCTTGAGGAGAGGATTGCCGCCGGGTTCGTTCGCCTCCGTCTCCGCCCGGGCGATGAGGCGGGTGACGTCGTCGACGCTGAGGGTCTTCGGCAGGGCGCGGCCCTTCTTCGGCGCGTCGAGGATGCCGGTCGGGTCGTCGCCGCGCAGGCCCTCGCCGTAGAGGAACTTGAAGAATTGACGCAGCGCCGAAAGCCGCCGGGCCTGCGATGAGGCGGCAAAGCCCTGCCGCGCGAGATGGCCGAGATAGGCGCGCAGGTCGTCGGCCGTAGCCTCGGTGAGGCGCACGCCGCGCCCGTTCAGGAAGGAGCGGGCGTCCTCCAGGTCGCGTTCGTAGGATTGCAGCGTGTTCGTCGCCGCGCCGCGCTCGGCGCTCATCATCTCGAGGAAGGATTCCACCTGGAGCGCCGACGGATCCCTCATGGCTGCGGGTTCACCCGTTCGGAGGGGATGCGGATCGTCACCTCGCGCGTCGTCGGCTCGACGAACGTCACCAGCGCCACCATCGTGCCGTAGACCGAGCCGGCGATCACGGCGCAGAAGAACAGGAATCGGAACAGGGTAGGCATGACACTCTCCGGGACGACGATCCTATATCGCCCCGCCCGCCGCCGAGCGCAAGGGTAAGGGGCACGGCGGCCCGCGAGCATCATGCGGGCGATGCGCAACAAAAGGCCCGCCGTTTGAAAGATTTTAACCAGAGGGTGCATAGGATCGGGCCCACGACGCAGACCAACTGGAAAGACCTCACGATGACCGCCATCAAAACTCCCGGCTTTACCGGCGATACGCTCGAAATCATCGCCTTCCGCCTGCACGATCAGGAATTCTGCGTGAAGACGACCACGATCCGCGAAATCCGCGGCTGGGCGCCGTCCACGCCGATCCCGCATTCGCCGCCGGACGTCATCGGCGTGATGAACCTGCGCGGCACGGTGATCCCGATCATCGACCTTGCCCACAAGCTCGGCATGAAGAGCACGGAGGCCAACGAGCGCAGCGCCATCGTCGTTGCCGAGGTGCACAGCATGGTGGTCGGCCTCGTCGTCGACCGGGTGTCCGATATACTCACCATCCGCGGCGAGCAGATCCAGCCGGTGCCGGAAGTGACGACCTCCTTCGACAAGGCCTATGCCGAGGGCATCATCGCCCATGAGAACGGCATGATCTGCTTCCTCAATCTCGCGCGCATGTTCAAGGAGCGCGACATGGAAGACATGGCGGCCTGACCGCTTCTTCCATCGCAGACAGGACGAACCGCCGTGCCGGCCGCACGGCGGTTTTTTGTTGCCTGTTCGAGACCGCAACCTTTGCGTTATTTAGCGTGCAGGCCGAAAATCCCGCCTGACGCAACGTTAACTTCCTTGACCCCGAATTGTCCCTGTTTCTCAGGGGAAAGGCGACATGTCGCTCGCTTTCCTTTATCATTTGTTAAGTCTGTCACTCTATCTTTGATTGCAAATGCGCATTCCGGCGGTTCGCCACGTCGCCTTCCGCCGAAAGAGACACCGAGGAACCCGCGCGGCCGGTGAAGCAGGCCGCGGAGAACGCAACCCAATGGCCGCCGCGCAGGCAATTCCCAGGAAGGCGTGGCCGTCGTAGAAAAGGGACAGGTCATGCTTTCATTCGCCAAGTCCATGGATGCGGGCCATATCGTCGATGCGCTGTCGCGCTCGCAGGCCGTGATCCAGTTCGATCTCAAAGGCAATATCCTCACCGCCAACGAAAACTTCTGCCGCGCGCTCGGCTACGAGCTGAAGGAGATCGTCGGCAAGCATCATCGCATCTTCTGCGACGCCGCTCATGTGGAGAGCGACGCCTACCGCCAGTTCTGGGCGCGGCTCGGCAACGGCGAATACGATTCCAACACCTACAAGCGCATCCGCAAGGACGGGGCCGAAATCTGGATCCTTGCGACCTACAATCCGGTCTTTCGCAGCGGCAAGCCCTACAAGGTCGTCAAGTTCGCCACCGACATCACCGAGGCGCGGATGCGGGCGGCGGAGGATGCCAGCAAGCTCGCGGCGATTTCCCGCTCCCAGGCGGTGATCGAGTTCACGCCGACGGGCGAGATCCTCGATGCCAATGCCAATTTCTGCGATGCGCTCGGCTACGACATTTCCGAGATCCGCGGCAAGCATCACCGCCTGTTCTGCGATCCCGCCTATACGCAGACGCAGGCCTATGCGGATTTCTGGAAGCGCCTTGCTGAAGGCAACTTCGCTTCGAGCGAATTCGTGCGCTACGGCAAGGGCGGACGGGAGATCTGGATCCAGGCGGCCTACAACCCCATCCGCGACCTCAACGGGCGCGTCTACAAGGTGGTGAAGTTCGCCACCGACGTGACGGAGCGCATGTCGGCGATCAATGCGCTCGGCGGCGCGCTGAAGGCGCTTTCCGAAGGAGACCTGACGCAGAACCTCGCCATGACGTTCGTTCCGTCGATGGAGGCGGTGCGCAAGGACTTCAACGAGGCGGTGGCAGGACTTCACGAAGCCATGCGCACGGTCGAGACCAATGCCAATGCCATCGCCTCGGGCGCGCAGGAGATCCGCTCTGCCGCCGACGATCTCGCCAAGCGCACGGAGCAGCAGGCGGCCTCCGTCGAGGAGACGGCCGCCGCGCTCGACGAGATCACCACGACCGTCGCCGATTCGAGCCGGCGGGCCGACGAGGCCGGCACGCTGGTCGCCAAGACCCGCGCCGGGGCGGAAAAATCCGGCGAGGTCGTCAAGAAGGCGATCGACGCGATGGGGCAGATCGAACAGTCCTCGCGGGAAATCTCCAACATCATCGGCGTCATCGACGACATCGCCTTCCAGACCAACCTGCTGGCGCTCAACGCCGGCGTGGAGGCGGCGCGCGCGGGCGAGGCGGGCAAGGGGTTTGCGGTGGTGGCGCAGGAGGTGCGCGAGCTCGCCCAGCGGTCGGCGAGCGCGGCCAAGGACATCAAGGCGCTCATTACCACCTCGGGCGAGCAGGTGAAAAGCGGGGTGGCGCTGGTCGACGAAACGGGGCGCGCGCTCCGGGAAATTCTGGAACAGGTGCAGGAGGTCCACACCAACGTGTCGGCGATCGTCGAAGCCTCGCGCGAGCAGTCGACCGGGCTTCGCGAGATCAACCAGTCCGTCAACTCCATGGACCAGGCGACGCAGAAGAACGCGGCGATGGTGGAGGAGAGCACGGCGGCAAGCCATGCGATGGCGCGGGAGGCCGAGGCGCTGCACACCCTCATCCGCCGGTTCCGGCTTTCGGGCAGCGCGCCGTCCGCGGCGCGCCCGCATACGCCGGCTCCCGTCCCGCAGCTTCATGCCGCGGCGCGCACCATGCGCGCGCCGCGCGGCTCCACGGCGGCGGCGGAGAGCTGGGAAGAGTTCTGAGCCCGCGCTACGGCAGGAAGGCGGCCGGCAGCGACGCCGGCCGTCGGCGGCGTTCGTGAAGGGCCGTCAGCGGGCGGCGGGCGGCACTTCCGGCGGCGGCGGACGGCGGATCATGGGCACGGCCTCCATGACGAGCCAGTCGAGCCCTTCGCCGCCGCGGTTGTCGACGATGTCGAAAAGCTGCCGGCGCATGCGCGGCTCCCAGAATTTGTTGATATGGGTCGCCACGCCGCTCGCCGCCCCGCTCCTGGGCTGCGAATGGAAGAACGTGGCGATCTGGTTCGCCTCCCTGACCAGTCTGTTGCCTTCCGACATTCCTGTCTCCTAACCGCTGCCGACCTTGCGTCCCGCGCCGGAGGCGATGCGCCCGGCGCCTGTGAAAATCTCGAATTCATCGCCCCGGACCAGCGCGACCAGCGTCATGCCGGCCTCTTCCGCCGTGCGGATGGCAAGCGCCGTCGGCGCGGAAATGGCGATGATGAAGGGGCTGCCGACGATCGCCGTCTTCTGCACCATCTCGACGGAAACGCGGCTCGTCACGATAACCGCGCCCGCTCCGCCGTCATGGCCCGCACGGCGCGCGGCGCCGACGAGCTTGTCGAGCGCATTGTGCCGGCCGACATCCTCGCGTATGGCGACGAGCCCTTTTCCCGGCACATAGAAGCCGGCGCCGTGCACGGCTCGGGTCGTCCTGTGCAGCGGCTGCCCGCCGTTCAGCAGATGGACCGCCTCGACGATCTCGTCCTCGCTCAAGGTCAGCGCCGACGAGCGCACGGACGGCGTGACGCGCACCGCCTGCTCGATCGATTCGATGCCGCAGAGGCCGCAGCCGACCGGCCCCGCCATATGGCGGCGGCGGGCGACGAGCGCGTCGTTGCTGGCATCCGCAAGGCGGATCTGCAGGTCGATGCCCTTGTCTTCCGCGACGACCTCGATGGCCTCGATCTCGCCGGGACCCGCGATGATGCCCTCGGTCAGGCTGAAGCCGGTGGCGAAGTCCTCCAGGTCGGCGGGCGTTGCCATCATCACTGCATGGGTGGAGCCGGCATAGGAGAAGGCGACCGGCGTTTCTTCCGGCACGAAGCGCTCGCCGTCCTCCATCCGCCCGCTGCGGCGGGCGATCTCGGCAACCTTGATCGTGGTGGAAAAGCCCGTCACGGTCGTTCCTATTCCGCCGCCTCCATCTTGCCGGCGATGCGGCGCGCGCGGCGCGCCACCTCGTCATATTCGACCTGCCATTCGGACGGGCCGTTCGACGGGGAGATCTGCACGGCGGTCACCTTGTATTCCGGGCAACTGGTCGCCCAGTCGGCGAAATCGGTGGTGATGACGTTCGCCTGCGTGCCCGGATGGTGGAAGGTCGTGTAGACGACGCCCGGCGCCACGCGGTCGGTGACGAGCGCGCGCAGCGTCGTCTCGCCGGCACGGCTGGCGAGGCGCACCCAGTCGCCGTCGCGGATGCCGCGGTTCTCCGCGTCGTGCGGGTGGATCTCCAGCCGGTCCTCGGCATGCCAGGCGACATTGTCGGTGCGCCGCGTCTGGGCGCCGACATTGTACTGGCTGAGGATGCGGCCGGTGGTCAGAAGCAGCGGGAAGCGCGGGCCGGTCTTCTCGTCGGTCGCGACATATTCCGTGCGGATGAACTTGCCCTTGCCGCGCACGAAGCCGTCGACATGCATGATCGGCGAGCCGAGCGGATGCTGCTCGTTGCAGGGCCACTGGATGGAGCCGACCTTGTCGAGATAATCGTAGGAAACAAGGGCAAAGCTCGGGGTCGTCGCCGCGATCTCGTCCATGATCTCGGAGGGGTGGGTGTAGTTCCAGTCGAGGCCCATCGCCCTTGCGAGGTTCTGCGTGACCTCCCAGTCGGCATAGCCGTTCCTCGGCGTCATGACGCGGCGAACCCGGTTGATGCGGCGTTCGGCATTGGTGAAGGTGCCGTCCTTCTCCAGGAAGGTCGAGCCCGGCAGGAAGACATGGGCGTAGTTCGCCGTCTCGTTGAGGAAGAGGTCCTGCACGACGACGCATTCCATGGAGGAAAGGCCGGCGGCGACGTGCCGCGTGTCGGGGTCGGACTGGAGGATGTCCTCGCCCTGCACGTAGAGGGCCTTGAACGAGCCGTCCACGGCCGCGTCCAGCATGTTGTTGACGCGTAGGCCCGGCTCGGGATTGAGCGTCACGCCCCACATCTTCTCGTAGATGTCGCGCGTGCTCTCGTCCGAGATGTGGCGATAGCCCGGCAGCTCGTGCGGGAAGGAGCCCATGTCGCAGGAGCCCTGCACGTTGTTCTGGCCGCGCAGCGGGTTCACGCCGACGCCCGTCCGGCCGATATTGCCGGTGACCATGGCGAGGTTGGCGATGGCGATGACGGCGGTCGAGCCCTGGCTGTGCTCGGTGACGCCGAGGCCGTAGTAGATCGAGCCGTTGCCGCCGGTGGCGAAGAGCCGGGCGGCGCCGCGCAGCGCCTCGGCCGGCACGCCGGTGAAGGCCTCGGTCTCTTCCGGGCTGTGGCGCGGCTCGGCGACGAAGGCGGCCCAGTCCTCGAATTCCGACCAGTCGCAGCGCTCGCGGATGAACGCCTCGTCGCAAAGCCCTTCGGTGACGATGACATGGGCGAGTGCGGTGAGGATGGCGACGTTCGTGCCGGGCTTCAGTGGCAGGTGGAAGGCGGCCTTCACATGCGGCGCGGAGACAAGCTCGGTGCGGCGCGGATCGATGACGATGAGCTTGGCGCCCTCGCGCAGGCGCTTCTTCATGCGTGAGGCGAAGACCGGATGGGCGTCGCTCGGATTGGCGCCGATGATGATGATGACGTCCGTGTGCTCGACGGAATCGAAATCCTGCGTGCCGGCGGAGGTGCCGAAGGTCTGGCCGAGGCCATAGCCGGTCGGCGAATGGCAGACGCGCGCGCAGGTATCGACATTGTTGTTGCCGAAGCCGGCGCGGACCAGCTTCTGCACGATATAGGTCTCCTCGTTCGTGCAGCGCGAGGAGGTGAGGGCGCCGATCGAATCGCGGCCGTACTGGTACTGGATGCGGCGGAATTCGGAGACGACATGCGCATAGGCCTCTTCCCAGGTGACTTCACGCCAGGGGTCGGAGGTCTTCTCGCGGATCATCGGGTTGAGGATGCGCTCGCGATGGGTCGAGTAACCATAAGCGAAGCGGCCCTTGACGCAGGAATGGCCGTGGTTGGCCTTGCCGTCCTTCCAGGGCACCATGCGCACCAGCTCCTCGCCGCGCATCTCCGCCTTGAAGTTGCAGCCGACGCCGCAATAGGCGCAGGTCGTGATGACGGAATGCTCCGGCTGGCCAATCTCGATGACCGACTTCTCCGTCAGCGTCGCCGTCGGGCAGGCCTGCACGCAGGCGCCGCAGGAGACGCATTCGGATTCCAGGAAATTCTCGTGCATGCCGGCCGAGACGAAGCTGTCGAAGCCGCGGCCCTCGATGGTGAGCGCGAAGGTGCCCTGCACCTCCTCGCAGGCCCGGACGCAGCGCGAGCAGACGATGCACTTGGAGGGATCGTAGGTGAAATAGGGGTTGGATTCGTCCTTCGGCGTCCAGCGGGCGTTGATCTCGCCGTTGTTGCGCGGCTTGACGTGGTTTTCGCCGTCATAGCCGTAGCGCACGTCGCGAAGGCCGACGGCGCCGGCCATGTCCTGCAGCTCGCAGTCGCCGTTCGCCGCGCAGGTGAGGCAGTCGAGCGGGTGGTCGGAGATGTAGAGCTCCATCACGCCCTTGCGGATCTGCTTGAGACGGCTCGTCTGGGTATGGACGACGAGGCCGGGCGCGACGGGCGTCGTGCAGGAGGCGGGCGTGCCGTTCCGGCCCTCGATCTCCACGAGACAGAGCCGGCAGGAGCCGAAGGCGTCCACCATGTCGGTGGCGCAGAGCTTCGGCACCTCGATGCCGGCCTCCATCGAGGCGCGCATGATGGAGGTGCCTTCCGGCACGGTAATCTCGTTCCCGTCGATGGTGAGCGTCACCATCTTTTCGGAGCGGGAGGCGGGCGTGCCGTAGTCGATTTCAGAAATCAGGGGCATGGGATCACTCCGCAGCTTCGGCGACGGGCGCCGGCGAAAAATCTTCCGGGAAGTGGGTCATGGCGCTCATGACCGGATAGGGCGTGAAGCCGCCGAGCGCACAGAGCGAACCGAACTTCATCGTGTTGCAGAGATCGGTGAGCAGCGCGCGGTTCTTCTCCGGCTCGATGCCCTCGGCGATCTTGTCGGCGGTCTCCACGCCGCGCGTCGAGCCGATGCGGCAGGGCGTGCACTTGCCGCAGCTTTCGACGGCGCAGAACTCCATGGCGAAGCGCGCCTGCTTGAGCATGTCGACCGTGTCGTCGAAGACGGTGATGCCGGCATGGCCGATCAGCCCGTCCTTCGCCGCGAAGGCCTCGTAGTCGAAGGGCGTATCGAAGAGGGCGCGCGGGAAATAGGCCCCGAGCGGGCCGCCCACCTGCACGGCGCGCACCGGCCGGCCGGAGGCCGTTCCGCCGCCGATGGCATCGACGATCTCGCCGAGCGTCAGGCCGAAGGCGGTCTCGTAGAGGCCGCCATGCTTGACGTTGCCGGCGATCTGGATCGGGATGGTGCCGCGCGAACGGCCCATGCCGAAATCGCGATAGTAGGCCGCGCCCTTTTCCATGACGACCGGCACGGAGGCGAGCGAGATGACGTTGTTGACGACGGTGGGGCGCCCGAGGAAGCCCTGCAGCGCCGGCAGCGGGGGCTTGGCGCGCACGACGCCGCGCTTGCCCTCGAGGCTGTTGAGCAGCGCCGTCTCCTCGCCGCAGACATAGGCGCCGGCGCCGGTGCGGATCTCCATGTCGAAGGCCTTGCCGGAGCCGAGCACGGACGGGCCGAGGATGCCGGCGGCGCGCGCGATGTCGATGGCGTCGCTCATGGTGGCGATGGCATGGGGATATTCGGAGCGGGTGTAGACGTAGCCCTTGGTCGCGCCGGTCGCGAGGCCGGCGATCGCCATGCCCTCGATCAGCACGAAGGGATCGCCCTCCATGATCATGCGGTCGGCGAAGGTGCCGCTGTCGCCCTCGTCGGCGTTGCATACGATGTATTTCTTCTCGCCCGGCGCCTCCAGCACGGTCTTCCACTTGATGCCCGTCGGGAAGCCCGCGCCGCCGCGTCCGCGAAGGCCGCTGTCGGTGACTTCCTTGACGATGTCGGCGGGCGCCATCGTAACGGCCTTTTCGAGGCCGAGGAGGCCGCCATGGGCCTTGTAGTCGGCAAGCGAGAGCGGATCGGTGACGCCGCAGCGGGCGAAGGTGAGGCGGGTCTGGTTCCTGAGGAAGGCGATCTCCTCGGTCTTGCCGAGACAGAGCGGATGCGCCTTGCCCTCGATGAGGCCGGCATCGAGAAGGCCTGCCACGTCGGACGGTTTCACCGGGCCGTAGGCGATGCGGCCGGCGGCGGTCTCCACCTCGACCAGCGGCTCCAGCCAGTGCATGCCGCGCGAGCCGTTGCGCACGATCGTGATGTCGAGCCCGCGGCCTGCCGCTTCCTCGGCGAGCTTCTTCGCGACGCGGTCTGCGCCGAGCGCAAGGGCCGCGGCATCGCGGGGAACGTAGAGACGAACGGTCATCGGCGTGCCTCCGCGACGAGTTCGGCGGCAAGGTCGGCGTCGAGCCTTCCATGCACCTCGCCGTCCAGCATGGCGGACGGCGCGCAGGAACAGAGGCCGAGACAGTAGACGGGTTCGAGCGTCACCGCACCGTCGAGCGTCGTCTGATGGAAGTCGATGCCGAGCAGCGCCTTCACGCGGGCGGCGATCTCGTCCCCGCCCATCGACTGGCAGGCCTCGGCGCGACAGAGCTTCAGCACATGCCGTCCGGCGGGATGGTCGCGATAGTCGTGGTAGAAGGTGACGACGCCGTGCACCTCGGCGCGCGACAGGTTGAGCTCCTGCGCGATGATCGGCAGGCTCTCCTGCGGGACATAGCCGAACTCCGCCTGGATCTCGTGCAGAATGGGCAGAAGCGGCCCTTCCAGACCCTTCAATGCGCCGACAATCGCCAGCGTCTTCGTTCCGACATCGTTGCCGGTGACGTGAACATTCATGATCTGGCCTCCCAACCTGCACGAATGAACCGCAGGGAAATGCCGGTTCCGTCGCGCCGATACCATTGAATTTCTTCGGCGAAGACGGGAATCCCGACGATCCCCACGTCCTATTGTAGCAGCTTCTCAGGCGGGAGACGACGGGTCAATAAAGCTGTCCCGTCAATCAATAGAAATTTCCTATCAATCCATCCCCTTCTCGGCGAGGATGCGCGCCTCGTGCAAGAGGGCGGAGACGAGAGGGGTGAAGGGCTCGCGGTGGGTGGCGACGAGGCCGACCGTATGTTCCGGATTCGGCTCGACGAGCGAAACTATACTCAATTCCTCATGAAATCCGAAGGAATGGGCCACGTTGCGCGGCATGATGCTGCTCCAGCGGCCGGTACGCACATGGGAGAGCAGCACGATCATCGAGTTGGATTCGAGCGAGGGTTCGGCGCTCACGCCGGCATCGGCAAGGTGGCGATTGATGATGCGGCGGTTCTGCATGTCGGCGGTCAATAGGCAAAGCCTAATGCTGCCGGCCTCCTGCCAGGTCACGCTTTCGCGATCGGAAAACGGGCCGCCCCTGGCGGTGATGAGGCAATAGTGCTCGTGCAGCAGCGGCACGCTGGTGACGCGGCCGAGCGGCTCGTTCTCCAGATAGGTGAGGCCGGCGTCGATCTCGAGGTTTTCCAGAAGCCCGAGGATGCGGATCGACGTGGTGGAGGTGATGGAGAATGTGACGTCGGGGTGCTTTTCCTGGAAGGGCGCGGTGAGGCGCGGCACCATGGCGAGCGTCGTCGGGATGGCGGCAAGGCGGATATGGCCGGAAAGGCCGGTGCGGGCGGCGCGCATCTCCTCGCGCATGGTGCGGGTGTCGCCGACGATGCGGCGCGCCCATTCCAGCACGCGCTGGCCTTCCGGCGTCAGGCCGCGGAAGCGCGAGCCGCGCACGACGAGCATCACGCCGAGCTGGCCTTCCAGCTGGCGGATCGCCGCCGAGAGCGTCGGCTGGGAGATGCCGAGCTCCTCGGCCGCCCGGGCGAAATGCCGTTCGCGGGCGAGCGCAATGAAATATTCGAGCTTGTCTATCATCGGGAAACTGCGCCTCCGGGCTCTTGATACAAAAGAACAGTGGCGGCACCAATGCCCCGCGCCCTATATCTAAAGCATCGAAATGAGGACGAGGAGGACGCCATGACGTTTCAAGCATTGCTGGTCGAGAAAGGCGTGGACGGCGCGGTCGCCGCTTCGGTTCAGGAACTCGACGATTCGCGGCTTCCGGACGGCGACGTGACGGTCGCCGTCGAATATTCGACGCTCAACTACAAGGACGGGCTCTGCATCAACGGCAAGGGCGGCCTCGTGCGCACCTTCCCGCATGTGCCGGGCGTCGATTTCGCCGGCACGGTGGAGGCCTCGGACGATCCGCGCTACCGGCCGGGCGACCGGGTGGTGCTGACCGGCTGGCGTGTCGGCGAGGTCTGGTGGGGCGGCTATGCGAGCCGGGCGAAGGTCAAGGCCGACTGGCTGGTGCCGCTGCCCGAGACGCTTTCCACGCGACAGGCCATGGCGATCGGTACGGCGGGCCTCACCTCCATGCTCTCCGTCATCGCGCTGGAAAAGGCCGGGCTTTCGCCGCTGAAGGGCGAGGTGCTGGTGACGGGAGCTGCCGGCGGCGTCGGCTCGGTCGCCGTCACGCTTCTTTCCCGGCTCGGTTATTCGGTTGCCGCCGTGACGGGCCGTCCGGAAACGGCCGGTTACTTGAAGGAGCTCGGCGCGGAAACGATCGTCCCGCGCGCCGAGCTTGCCGAGCCGAGCGGCAAGCCGCTCGAATCCGAGCGCTGGGCGGGCGCGGTCGATGCGGTCGGCGGCGACATGCTGGCGCGGGTGCTCAAGCAGATGAAATATGACGGGGCGGTCGCCGCCGTCGGGCTTGCGGCGGGCGCCGCCGTGCCCTCCTTCACGGTCATCCCCTTCCTCCTGCGCGGCGTGAGCCTCCTCGGCATCGATTCGGTCAACCGGCCCTACGACCAGCGCGTCGATGCGTGGAACCGCATCGCAAGCGACCTGCCGATGGACAAGCTGGAGGCGATGGTGGTCGAGCACCGGCTCTCCGACCTGCCGGATCTTGCGAACCGGATTCTCGATGGCAAGGTGAAGGGGCGCGTCGTCGTGGACGTCAATTCCTGAAGCAGTTCCAGCAAAAGTGTGAAGCGGTTTTGCGTTCGGAATTGTGCGGAGAAATCGTCAGCAGATGAGCTGGCCGCCGTTCACCTCCAGCACCTGGCCGGTGATGTAGCCGGAGAGCGTGTTGGAGGCGAGGAAGAGATAGGCGGGGGCGCAGTCTTCCGCCGTGCCGAGGCGCTGCAGGGGAATGGTCCTGCGGGTCGCCTCCAGCTTTTCCGCCGAGGAATAGCGCGCGTGGAAATCGGTGGTGATGGTGCCCGGCGAGACGCAGTTGACGCGGATGCCGTCGGGCGCAAGCTCCCGGGCAAGACCCTTGGAATAGGTCGAGACGAACGCCTTGGTGGCCGAATAGATGGCCGAGCCCGGGCTGCCGCCCGTCAGCGCCGAGATCGAGACCGTGTTGACGATGGCGGCATGGGGCGCACGGCGCAGCGAGCGCAGCAGGCCGCGCGTCACCTCGACGACGGAGGTCTGGTTGAGGCGCACGACGGTATCGTACTGCTCGTCCGTGAGGTCCGCCGCGGGAAAGCGGCCGACCATGGTGCCGGCATTGTTGATTAGCACGTCGATATGCGGGAAGAGGCTGTCCACCCGCTGCAGCAGCGCGCCGATGCCGCCTTCCTCCAGGAAATCCGCATAGACGACGTGGGCGCGGGCTTCCGCGACGGCGTTCTCCAGGAAATCGGGCAGGGGGCCGGCGGCGGCGCGCCCGCCGTGCAGCAGCACATGGGCGCCGCAATCGAGGAACTGTCGCGCGATCTCCAGCCCGATGCCGCGTCCCGCGCCGGTGACGACGACATTGGCGCCCTTGAACAGAGACGGATGAAACATGCGCTTTCCTCCCGGTATCGCCGCGGCCTGCCTTCGCCCAGTATCACAAAAAGCGGGGCGCTCTCCAAGAAGGCAGGATCGATCAATTGATGTGCTTTCGTTTTTGCATATTATGAAACCAAACGAAAGCAATGGGAGGTGCCGATGTTTCTAACGGGTCGCCAGGCGGAGATCCTCGATCTCGCCAAGGCGGAGGGCCGCGTGCTCGTGGAGGATCTTGCCACGCGCTTCTCCGTGACGCCGCAGACCATCCGCAAGGACCTCAACGACCTTTGCGACAGCAAGGCGCTGACGCGCATCCATGGCGGCGCGCTGTTTCCGAGCGGCAACGAGAACGTGAAATACGAGGCGCGCCGCTCCATCGCCGCGCCGGAGAAGCAGGCGATCGGCCGCGCCGCCGCGGCGATGATCCCGGACAATTCCTCGCTCTTCATCAATATCGGCACGACGACCGAGGCCGTGGGCGAGGCGCTGCTCGAACATCGCGAGCTGATGGTCATCACCAACAATATCAACGTCGCCAACCGCTTGCGCGTCTATCCCTCGATCGAGGTGGTGATCGCCGGCGGCGTCGTGCGCGGGGCGGACGGGGGCATCGTCGGCGAGGCGGCGGTCGATTTCATCCGCCAGTTCAAGGTGGACTATGCCGTGATCGGCGTCTCGGCCATCGACGAGGACGGCGCGCTGCTCGACTTCGACTACCGCGAGGTGAAGGTGGCGCAGGCGATCATCGCCAATGCCCGCCACGTCATCCTGGTTTCGGATTCGACGAAATTCGAAAGAACCGCGCCGGTGCGCATCGGCCACCTCTCGCAGGTCCATACCTTCATCACGGATAGCTGTCCTTTCGAGGGGATTCGCGTCATTTGCCAGGAGCACGACGTCCGGCTCATGGAGACCGCTTCACAGGCCTGACACAGGAGCCTGCTATTTCTATCTACATTCGTTTGACATTCGGAATGTTTTCGTTTTAACTCTCCTTGCTTTCGCAACTGCGCAGGATTGTGCAATGCGAAATGGGAGGGGACATTGGACGGCGACGTGATCCGCGATATTTTCGTCATCGGTGGCGGCATCAACGGCTGCGGCATCGCCCGCGATGCAGCGGGTCGCGGCTATTCGGTCGTGCTTGCCGAGATGAAGGATTTCGCCTCCGGCACGTCCTCGGCCTCCACCAAGCTCATCCACGGCGGCCTTCGCTATCTCGAACATTACGAATTCCGCCTCGTGCGCGAGGCGCTGATGGAGCGCGAAGTGCTCTGGGCGATGGCGCCGCACGTCATCTGGCCGATGCGCTTCGTGCTGCCGTTCCAGAAGGGCGGCCTGCGTCCGGCTTGGCTCATCCGCCTCGGCCTCTTCCTTTATGATCATATCGGCGGGCGCAAGCTCCTGCCGGCGACCGCGACGCTGGACCTTGCCAGGGACCCGGCGGGCGGCCCGCTCAAGAAGCTCTTCCGCAAGGCTTTCGAATATTCCGACGGCTGGGTGGACGATGCGCGCCTCGTCGTGCTCAACGCCCGCGATGCCGCCGACCGCGGCGCGGATATCCGCACCGGCACGAAGGTGGTCGCCGCCCGGCGCGAGAACGGCCACTGGAACGTCGAGACGGAGAATGTCGAGACGGGCGCCCGCGAGACCGTCCGCGCCCGCATGCTGGTCAATGCCGCCGGCCCCTGGGTGGACAAGGTCCTGTCCTCCGCCTTCGGCCGCAACGACGTGCACAATGTCCGCCTCGTGCAGGGCAGCCATATCGTCGTGAAGAAGAAATTCTCCGATCCGCGCGCCTATTTCTTCCAGAACCCGGACGGGCGCATCATCTTCGCCATCCCCTACCAGGAAGAATTCACGCTGATCGGCACCACCGACCGGGACTACAGGGGCGATCCGCGCGAGGCGCGCATCAGCGACCAGGAGATCGACTATCTTTGCGCCTCGGCCAGCGAATATTTCGCCGAGCCGGTCGAGCGGGACGATATCGTCTGGACCTATTCCGGCGTGCGCCCGCTCTTCGACGACGGGGCCAGCAAGGCGCAGGAAGCAACGCGCGACTACGTGCTGAAGGTCGACGGCGAGAGCGGCCAGGCGCCGCTCCTCAACATCTTCGGCGGCAAGCTCACCACCTACCGGCGCCTTGCCGAATCCGCGCTCGACAAGATCGGCGATGCGATCGGCGCCAAGGGCGAGCGCTGGACGGCGCGTTCGCGCCTGCCGGGCGGCGATTTCGCCATCGACGGTTTCGACGCCGAGGTGCGCTCGCTTGCGAAGCGCTTCGCCTTCCTTTCGCCTGCCCATGCGCGGCGGCTCGTGCGGCTCTACGGCACGCGGGCGGCGGCCATGCTGGACGGGGCAAGCCGCATCGAGGATCTCGGGCGGCATTTCGGCAGCGACCTCTACGAGTGCGAGGTGCGCTGGCTGATGCACGAGGAATGGGCCCGGCACGCCGAGGACGTGCTGTGGCGGCGGACCAAGAGGGGCCTGCATCTGACGGCCGCCGAGGCGGCCGCGCTGGAAGACTACATGGCCGGGGCGCCTGCCGCCCCGCATTAGCCGCCGCGCGATCCGGTGGCTGGGAGGAACATTGGAGACATGAATGCTTGAACTCAGAAACATCGCGAAGGTGTCGGGGGCGGAAACGCATATCCACCCGACGAACCTCGTGCTGGAGCGCGGCTCGCTCAACGTGCTGCTCGGCCCGACGCTGTCCGGCAAGACCTCGCTGATGCGGCTGATGGCCGGCCTCGACAAGCCGACCTCCGGCTCCGTCCGGTTCGACGGCAAGGACGTGACCGGCGTGCGCGTGCAGGACCGGGGCGTCGCCATGGTCTACCAGCAGTTCATCAACTATCCGGCGCTGACCGTCTACGAGAACATCGCCTCGCCGATGCGCATCAAGGGCGCCGATGCCGCGACCATCGACCGCGAGGTGCGCAAGGCGGCCGATCTCCTCAAGCTGACGCCCTATCTCGACCGCACGCCGCTCAACCTTTCGGGCGGCCAGCAGCAGCGCACGGCGCTGGCCCGCGCCATCGTCAAGAACGCCAGCCTCGTGCTGCTCGACGAGCCGCTCGCCAACCTCGACTACAAGCTGCGCGAGGAATTGCGGCTGGAGCTTCCGAAGATCTTCGCCGCGTCCGGCGCCATCTTCGTCTATGCGACGACGGAGCCCTCCGAGGCGCTGCTTCTCGGCGGCAACACGGCGACGCTGTCGCAAGGCCGCATCACGCAGTTCGGCCCCACGATCGAGGTCTATCGCCGGCCGAACGACCTCGTTACGGCCCGCACCTTCGCCGACCCGCCGCTCAACACGATCACGGTCACGCGGAAAGGCGGCCATTTCGAGATCGGCGACAAGCCGGTTCTGCCGGTGCCGGCGCACCTTGCCGGCGTGCCGGAAGGGCCGTGCACCATCGCCTTCCATCCGCACCACCTGGCGCTCACGCGCCAGAACGCCGCCGCGGCGCCCCTTTCGGTGCGCACGGCGATCTCGGAGATCGCGGGGTCGGAAAGCTTCATCCATATCGAGTTCGAGGGCACCCGCTGGGTGATGCTCGCGCCGGGCATCCACGACATCGAGCCGGACGCGGTGATCACCGTCCATGTCGACACGCGCCACCTGATGGCTTTCGGCGCGGACGGCAGGGCGATTGCCGAGCCCGCGGCCGCGGCGGCCTGAGGAGGGGACCATGGCACGCATCAATCTCGACCATATCCGCCACGCCTACGGCGAAAAGCCGAAGTCGGAATCCGACTACGCGCTGAAGGAAGTCCATCACGAATGGAACGACGGCGGCGCCTATGCGCTGCTCGGCCCGTCCGGCTGCGGCAAGACCACGCTGCTCAACATCATCTCGGGCCTCCTGCAGCCGTCGGAAGGCCGCATCCTGTTCGACGGCAAGGACGTGACGTACCTGTCGACGCAGGAGCGCAACATCGCGCAGGTCTTCCAGTTCCCGGTCATCTACGACACGATGACGGTCTACGACAATCTCGCCTTCCCGCTGCGCAACCGCGGGGTGGCCGAGCCCGAAGTCGACCGCCGCGTGCGCGAGATTCTGGAAATGATCGACCTTGCCGGCTGGGCGAAGAAGACGGCGCGCGGGCTCACCGCCGACCAGAAGCAGAAGATCTCGCTCGGCCGCGGCCTCGTTCGCAGCGACGTCAACGCGATCCTCTTCGACGAGCCGCTGACCGTCATCGACCCGCACATGAAATGGGTGCTGCGCTCGCAGCTCAAGAAGCTGCACCGCCAGTTCGGCTTCACCATGGTCTATGTCACGCACGACCAGACCGAGGCGCTGACCTTCGCCGACAAGGTCGTCGTCATGTACGACGGCCAGATCGTGCAGATCGGCACGCCCGCCGAGCTCTTCGAGAAGCCGAGCCACACCTTCGTCGGCTATTTCATCGGCTCGCCGGGCATGAACGTGCTGCCGGCCGCAATCGACGGCAGCGCCGTCAGGGTCGGCGAGGAGACGATCACGCTCGACTACGCGCCCGCGGTCGCCGCCGGCGCGAAGACCGAGCTCGGCATCCGCCCGGAATTCATCACGCTGTCGCGCGAGGGCATGCCCGTCTCGATCGGCAAGGTCGAGGATATCGGCCGCCAGAAGATCGTGCGCGCCGAATTTGCCGGCAAGCCGATCGCCATCGTCGTGCCGGAGGATGGCGAGATCCCCGCCGATCCGCGCGTGACCTTCGATCCCGCCGCCATCAACATCTACGCCGATAGCTGGCGTGTCGGCAGGGAGGGCTGACCGATGAACAAGACCTGGAACAACAAGGCCTGGTTCATGGTCCTGCCGGTGCTGCTGCTCGTCGCCTTCTCGGCGGTGATCCCGCTGATGACGGTGGTGAACTATTCGGTGCAGGACACCTTCGGCAACAACGCCTTCTTCTGGGCCGGCACCGACTGGTTCGCCCAGGTGCTCGCCTCCGACCGATTCTGGGAGGCGCTCGGGCGCAACCTCCTGTTCTCCGCCATCATCCTCGCCCTGGAAATCCCGCTCGGCATCCTGATCGCGCTCAACATGCCCAAGAAGGGCCTCGGCGTGCCGGTCTGCCTCGTGCTGATGGCGCTGCCGCTGCTCATTCCGTGGAACGTCGTCGGCACGATCTGGCAGGTCTTCGGCCGCGTCGACATCGGCCTGCTCGGCCGCGTGCTCGACGGCATCGGCTTCGACTACAACTACGTCAACGACGTGTTCGACGCCTGGGTGACGCTGATCGTCATGGACGTCTGGCACTGGACGAGCCTCGTCGTGCTGCTGTGCTATGCCGGCCTCGTCTCGATCCCGGAGGCCTATTACCAGGCCGCCAAGATCGACGGCGCCTCGCGCTGGGCCGTGTTCCGCTACATCCAGCTGCCGAAGATGAAGCGCGTGCTGCTCATCGCCTTCCTCTTGCGCTTCATGGACAGCTTCATGATCTACACCGAGCCCTTCGTCGTCACCGGCGGCGGCCCCGGCAACTCGACCACGTTCCTTTCGATCGACCTCGTCAAGATGGCGATCGGCCAGTTCGACCTCGGCCCGGCCGCGGCCATGTCCATCATCTACTTCCTGATCATCCTGCTGCTGTCGTGGATCTTCTACACGGTCATGACCAGCAGCGACGACCAGGCGTGAGGGAGGAGAGACCCATGACCTCACAGGCAATCACCGCAAACACCGTCCAGCCGGGTGCGAAACGCAACCTCTCCTGGATCGTGCCGACGCTCTACATCGTCTTCCTGATGCTGCCGATCTACTGGCTCGTGAACATGAGCTTCAAGGAGAACACGGAGATCACCGGGGCCTTCACGCTCTGGCCGCGCCAGCCGACGCTGCACAACTACGCCGTCATCTTCACCGATCCGGCCTGGTATTCCGGCTATATCAACTCGATCATCTACGTGGTGCTGAACACGGTCATCTCGGTCTCCGCGGCGCTGCCGGCGGCCTATGCCTTCTCGCGCTACCGCTTCCTCGGCGACAAGCACCTGTTCTTCTGGCTGCTCACCAACCGAATGGCGCCGCCGGCCGTCTTCGCGCTGCCGTTCTTCCAGCTCTATTCGGCCTTCGGCCTCATCGACACGCACATCGCCGTCGCCATCGCGCACTGCCTGTTCAACGTGCCGCTGGCGGTGTGGATCCTCGAAGGCTTCATGTCGGGCGTGCCGAAGGAGATCGACGAGACGGCCTATATCGACGGCTATTCGTTCCCGCGCTTCTTCACGAAGATCTTCGTGCCGCTGATCGCCTCGGGCATCGGGGTGGCCGCCTTCTTCTGCTTCATGTTCTCCTGGGTCGAGCTCCTGATCGCCCGCACGCTGACGACGACGGACGCCAAGCCCATCGCCGCCACGATGACGCGCACGGTCTCGGCCTCGGGCATGGACTGGGGCGTGCTCGCCGCCGCCGGGGTGCTCACCATCATTCCCGGCGCGCTCGTGATCTACTTCGTCCGCAACTACATCGCCAAGGGCTTCGCCCTGGGGAGGGTCTGATGGCCGCCGTCGCCAACCGCAACACCCGCTGGCCCGTGGCGCTCGCCGCCGTGCTGGCGATCTACGCCGCCGCCGTCGTCCTGCTCGTCATGGCGCTGCCCGTCAAGGACGGCGCGCGCGACTGGTTCGCCACGCTCATCCCGGGGGGATGGATGGCCTGGTCGTTCCCGACCGCCATGTTCTTCCTGACGATCTTCCTCCTCATCGCGCTGATGGCGGTGTGGGAATATGCCCGGCCGGGCGGCGCCCCGCGCGTCGGCATCCTGCGCTTCGAGACGACCCGCGGCGACCGGCTCTTCGTGTCGCTGCTCGGTTCCGCATTCATCCAACTCGCATGGCTGGGCCTCGTGGGTCCCAACCTGTGGTGGGCTCTTGCCCTGTCCGTGGTCTACGCCATCGGCGTATTCCGCTTCGTCTAGGGCAATCGAACGGAGGCCCCGGGGAGACATAGGGGCCTTCGCACTTGCAATCGCAAAACCTTAAGGGAGGACAAAATGCGAAAGCAACTTCTGATGACGACGGCAGTCATGCTGCTGGCGTTTACCGGCTCCGCATTCGCGGACATGGATGCCGCAAAGAAGTTCCTGGATTCGGAAATCGGCGACCTGTCGTCGCTCTCGCGTGCCGACCAGGAAAAGGAAATGCAGTGGTTCGTCGACGCCGCCAAGCCGTTCGCCGGCATGGACATCAAGGTCGTCTCCGAAACGCTGACCACGCATGAATACGAATCGAAGGTGCTGGCGCCCGCCTTCACCGCGATCACCGGCATCAAGATCACGCACGACCTCATCGGCGAGGGCGATGTGATCGAGAAGCTGCAGACGCAGATGCAGTCGGGCGAGAACATCTACGACGCCTATGTCAACGACTCGGACCTGATCGGCACCCACTGGCGCTATCAGCAGGCCCGCGCGCTGACCGACTTCATGGCCAACGAAGGCAAGGACGTCACCAACCCGAACCTCGACATCGACGACTTCATCGGCAAGTCGTTCACGACCGCGCCGGACGGCAAGCTCTACCAGCTTCCCGACCAGCAGTTCGCGAACCTCTACTGGTTCCGCTACGACTGGTTCAACGACGAGAAGAACAAGGCCGACTTCAAGGCGAAGTACGGCTACGACCTCGGCGTGCCGGTCAACTGGTCGGCCTATGAGGACATCGCCGAATTCTTCACCGGCCGCGAGATCGACGGCAAGAAGGTCTTCGGCCACATGGACTACGGCAAGAAGGACCCCTCGCTCGGCTGGCGCTTCACCGACGCGTGGCTGTCGATGGCCGGCAACGGCGACAAGGGCATCCCGAACGGCCTGCCGGTCGACGAATGGGGCATCAAGGTCGACGAGAACTCGCGTCCGGTCGGCTCGTGCGTCGCGCGCGGCGGCGACACCAACGGCCCGGCCTCGGTCTATGCCATCCAGAAGTATCTCGACTGGATCAAGGCCTATGCCCCGCCGTCGGCAGGCGGCATGAACTTCTCCGAATCCGGTCCCGTCCCCTCGCAGGGCGAGATCGCGCAGCAGATGTTCACCTATACGGCGTTCACCGCCGATTTCGTGAAGGAAGGCCTGCCGGTGGTGAATGCCGACGGCACGCCGAAGTGGCGCTTCGCCCCGTCCCCGCATGGCGTCTACTGGAAGGACGGCATGAAGCTCGGCTACCAGGACGCCGGCTCCTGGACGCTGATGAAGTCCACTCCTGACGACCGCGCCAAGGCCGCTTGGCTCTATGCGCAGTTCGTGACCTCCAAGACCGTCGACGTGAAGAAGAGCCATGTCGGTCTCACCTTCATCCGCCAGTCGACGCTCGACCACCAGTCGTTCACCGACCGCGCGCCCAAGCTCGGCGGCCTGATCGAGTTCTACCGTTCGCCGGCCCGCCTACAGTGGTCGCCGACCGGCACGAACATCCCGGACTATCCGAAGCTCGCCCAGCTCTGGTGGCAGGCGATCGGCGATGCCGCTTCCGGCGCCAAGACTGCGCAGGAAGCCATGGATTCGCTGTGCGCGGAGCAGGAGAAGGTGCTGAGCCGCCTCGAACGCGCCGGCGTTCAGGGCGACATGGGTCCGAAGCTCGCCGAGGAGCACGATCTCGAGTACTGGAACAAGGATGCCGTTTCCAAGGGCAACCTCGCTCCGCAGCTCAAGATCGAGAACGAGAAGGAAAAGCCGGTCACCGTCAACTACGACGAACTGGTCAAGAGCTGGCAGAAGTAAGAAGCTGACAGGGCCGCGGGCGGCCTTTGCCGCCCGCGGCCGATTTTGAAATCCGATCCCCTTTGCCCGCGCCCCGCAAGGAGCGCGGGTCTTTTCGTTTCCGCGCCGCGGCCATTTGCCGGATTCCATGCATTGCACAGCGCGGGGTCTTCCGCTAAGAACCCCGCGGTTTCCCCGCGCGCTCGCGCGAACATCGAAAACAGCGGTACACCCATGGCACGCATCGTGATGAAATTCGGCGGAACGTCCGTCGCCGACCTCGACCGTATCCACAATGTGGCCCGCCATGTGAAACGCGAGGTCGATGCCGGCCACGAGGTCGCCGTCGTCGTGTCGGCCATGTCCGGCAAGACGAACGAGCTCGTCGCCTGGGTGCAGAACATGCCGAAGGTAACGGGCGCCAGCTCGCCCTTCTACGACGCGCGCGAATACGACGCCATCGTCGCCTCGGGCGAACTCGTCACCGCCGGCCTTCTTGCCATCGCGCTCCAGTCGATGGACGTCAACGCCCGCTCCTGGCAGGGCTGGCAGATCCCGATCCGCACCGACAATGCGCACGGCGCCGCCCGTATCCTCGAAATCGAGGGCGAGGAGATCGTGCGCCGCATGGGCGAGGGCCAGGTCGCCGTCGTCGCCGGTTTCCAGGGCCTCGGCCCGGACAACCGCGTCGCCACGCTCGGCCGCGGCGGTTCGGACACGTCCGCCGTCGCCATCGCCGCCGCCGTCAAGGCGGATCGCTGCGACATCTATACCGATGTCGACGGCGTCTACACGACCGATCCGCGCATCGAGCCGAAGGCCCGGCGCCTGAAGAAGATCGCCTTCGAGGAAATGCTCGAAATGGCCTCGCTCGGCGCCAAGGTGCTGCAGGTCCGCTCGGTGGAGCTTGCCATGGTGCACAAGGTGCGCACCTTCGTCCGCTCGTCTTTCGAGGATCCCGATGCGCCGGGCATGGGCGATCTTCTGAACCCGCCCGGTACGCTGATTTGTGATGAGGATGAGATCGTGGAACAGGAAGTCGTAACCGGCATCGCCTATGCCAAGGATGAAGCGCAGATCTCGCTCCGCCGCGTCGCCGACCGGCCGGGCGTTTCGGCCGCGATCTTCGGCCCGCTGGCCGAGGCCCATATCAATGTCGACATGATCGTCCAGAACATCTCCGAGGACGGCTCGAAGACCGACATGACCTTCACGGTTCCCTTCGGCGACGTCGAGAAGGCGCTGAAGGTGCTGGAAGGCGCCAAGGAACAGGTCGGCTTCGACGTGATCCAGCACGAGACGGGTCTCGTCAAGGTCTCCGTCATCGGCATCGGCATGCGCAGCCACGCGGGCGTCGCCGCCTCGGCCTTCCGCGCGCTTGCCGACAAGGGCATCAACATCAAGGCGATCACCACCTCGGAAATCAAGATTTCCATCCTGATCGACGGCCCCTATGCCGAACTCGCCGTTCGGACTTTGCATTCCGTCTACGGTCTCGATAAGAAGTAAGGACCGGCCGACTCGGCGCCGATCCATGGGGATCGCCGGCGCGGCGCGCGCCGGTGTGGGGTAACGTCATTTTCGGGAGACGCCACGCGATGAGAGACCTCTCCGCGGGCCCGCGCGTTCTTCTCAAGCGGCTGCGCGAACTCATGGCGGAGCCGCTGGAGCCGCAGGAACGCCTGGACCAGATCGTGCGCCAGATCGCGCAGAACATGGTCGCGGAAGTGTGTTCCGTCTACGTGCTGCGCTCCGATGGCGTCCTCGAACTCTACGCGACCGAAGGTCTCAATCCGAGCGCCGTCCACCTTGCCCAGCTCAAGATGGGCCAGGGCCTCGTCGGCACCATCGCGGCCTCCGCCCGGCCGCTCAACCTTTCCGACGCCCAGTCGCATCCCGCCTTCACCTATCTGCCGGAAACGGGCGAGGAGATCTACCACTCCTTCCTCGGCGTTCCTATCTTGCGCACCGGCAGGGCGCTCGGCGTGCTTGTCGTGCAGAACAAGGCGAGCCGCACCTACCGCGAAGACGAGGTGGAGGCACTCGAGACGACGGCGATGGTGATTGCGGAAATGGTGGCGACCGGCGAGCTGAAGAAGCTCACAAGGCCCGGCCTCGAGCTCGACCTTTCCCGCCCCGTCGCCATCGAGGGGGCGAGTTTCGGCGAGGGCATCGGCCTCGGCTATGTCGTGCTGCACGAGCCGCGCATCGTCGTCACCAACCTGCTCAACGAGGATTCCGAGCACGAGCTCGGCCGGCTTGCCGAGGCGCTCGGCTCGCTGCGCATCTCCATCGACGACATGCTGTCGCGCCGCGAGGTGTCGATGGAGGGCGAGCACCGCGAGGTGCTGGAGACCTACCGCATGTTCGCCCATGACCGCGGCTGGGTGAGGAAGCTCGAAGAGGCGATCCGCAACGGCCTGACGGCCGAGGCCGCCGTCGAGCGCGTGCAGAGCGAGACCAAGGCGCGGATGATCCGCCTGATGGACCCGTATCTGCGCGAGCGCATGCACGATTTCGACGATCTTGCGAACCGTCTCCTGCGCCAGCTTACCGGCTATGGCGCAAAACTCTCGGCCAGCAGCTTCCCGAACGACGCCATCGTCGTCGCTCGCGCCATGGGTGCGGCCGAGCTGCTCGACTATCCGCGCCAGAACGTGCGCGGCCTCGTGCTCGAAGAGGGCGCCGTCACCAGTCATGTCGTCATCGTCGCGCGCGCCATGGGCATTCCCGTCGTCGGCCAGGCGGTCGGTGCGGTGGCGCTGGCGGAGAACGGCGACCCGATCATCATCGACGGCGACGATGCGAAGGTGCATCTGCGCCCGATGCCGGACCTCCAGCGCTCCTACGAGGAGAAGGTGCGTTTCCGCGCCCGCCGGCAGGAGCAGTACCGGGCCTTGCGCGCCGTCGAGCCGGTGACGAAGGACGGCCGGGCGATCAATCTGCAGATGAATGCCGGCCTCCTCGTCGACCTGCCGCATCTCAACGAATCGGGTGCCTCCGGCATCGGCCTCTTCCGCACCGAGCTCCAGTTCATGATCGCCTCGACCATGCCGAAGGCGGAGGAGCAGGAAGATTTCTACCGCAACGTCCTGAAGCATGCGGGCGGGCGCCCCGTGACCTTCCGCACGCTCGACATAGGCGGCGACAAGGTCGTGCCCTATTTCCGCGCGGCCGAAGAAGAGAACCCGGCCCTTGGCTGGCGCGCCATCCGCCTGTCGCTCGACCGGCCGGGCCTCCTGCGCACCCAGCTTCGGGCCATGCTGCGCGCGGCCGCGGGCGCCGATCTCCGGCTGATGCTGCCCATGGTGACGGAGGTTTCGGAGCTGAAGGAGGTCCGCCACCTTCTGCAGAAGGAAATCCAGCGCCAGTCGAAGCTTGGCGAGCAATTGCCGAAGAAGCTGCAGTTCGGTGCCATGCTCGAAGTGCCGGCGCTGCTCTGGCAGCTCGACGAGCTGATGGCCGAGGTGGATTTCGTCTCGGTCGGCTCGAACGACCTCTTCCAGTTCGCCATGGCGGTCGACCGGGGCAATGCCCGCGTTTCCGACCGTTTCGACACGCTCGGCAGGCCGTTCCTGCGCATCCTGCGCGATATCGTCAGGGCCGGGGTCCGCAACGACACCTCGGTCACGCTCTGCGGGGAGATGGCGAGCAAGCCGATCTCGGCCATGGCGCTGCTCGGCATCGGCTTCCGCTCTGTGTCGATGTCGCCGACGGCGCTCGGCCCCGTGAAGTCGATGCTGCTGTCGCTCGATGCGGGCAAGCTGGAGGCCGTGCTGACGCCGGCGCTCGACGACACGAAGCCCACCGTCTCGATCCGCCAGATCCTGACGGACTTTGCGGCCGAGAACGGCATTCCGCTTTAACGATCTGATTGGAGTCGAACGGTGGCCACGCTTCCCGTTGAAAAGATGCGCGAACTCGAACGCCGTTTCGGCGAGATCGAGGCCCGCATGTCGGCGGGCCCGGATTCGGAGACCTATGTGCGCCTCGCCTCGGAATATTCCGAGCTCCAGCCGGTCGTCACCAAGGTGCGCGAATACGAGAAGGTGAGGGGCGAGATCGCCGACCTCGAGACGCTGCTTGCCGACAAGGCGACGGACCGCGAGATGCGGGACCTCGCCGAGATGGAGCTGCCGGAGCTCAAGGAGCGCCTCGAAGGCCTCGAAAAGGAGATGCAGATCCTTCTCCTGCCGAAGGATGCGGCGGACGAGAAGAGCGCGATCCTCGAAATCCGCGCCGGCACGGGCGGCTCGGAAGCCGCGCTCTTTGCCGGCGACCTCTTCCGCATGTACGAGCGCTATGCCGCCGCCCATGGCTGGAAGGTCGAGGTCATCTCGTCGAGCGAAGGCGAGGCCGGCGGCTACAAGGAAATCATCGCGACCATCACCGGGCGCGGCGTCTTCGCCAAGCTGAAGTTCGAATCGGGCGTGCACCGGGTCCAGCGGGTGCCGGAGACGGAGGCGAGCGGGCGCATCCACACCTCGGCCGCGACCGTCGCCGTGCTGCCGGAAGCCGAGGAGATCGACATCGAGATCCGCCCCGAGGACATCCGCATCGACACGATGCGCTCGTCGGGCGCCGGCGGCCAGCACGTCAACACGACCGATTCGGCCGTGCGCATCACGCATCTTCCGACCGGCCTCGTCGTGACGAGCTCGGAGAAGTCGCAGCACCAGAACCGCGCCAAGGCCATGCAGATCCTGCGCTCGCGGCTCTACGACATGGAGCGCCAGCGCGCCGACAGCGAGCGCTCGGCCGACCGCAAGAGCCAGGTCGGTTCCGGCGACCGCTCCGAGCGCATCCGCACCTACAATTTCCCGCAGGGCCGCGTGACGGACCACCGCATCAACCTGACGCTCTACAAGCTCGACCGGATGATGGTGGGCGAGATCGACGAGGTGGTGGACGCGCTGCTCGCCGACTACCAGGCGGGCCTTCTCGCGCAGCTCGGCGAACAGGGCCGATGAGCGGCGTGACGCTTGCCGGAATGCTGGCCGACGCGCGGCGCAGGCTTTCCGAGGCGGGCATAGCCGAGGCGGCGCAGGATGCGCGGGCGCTCATCGCCGGCCTTCTCGGTCTTTCTTCCACCGCCTTCGTGACGGACGGCGCCCGTATGCTGGAGGATGGCGAGGTCTTTGCGATCGAGGCGGCGCTTGCCCAGCGCGCGGCGCGCGAGCCGGTGCATCGCATCCTCGGCCGGCGGGCCTTTTCCCGGCTCGATCTTCTCCTGTCGCCCGAGACGCTGGAGCCGCGGCCGGATACGGAAATCCTCGTCGATACGCTCGTGCCCCCTGCGCGGCGGATGGTGGCGGAGAAGGGGAGCTGCCGCATCCTCGATCTCGGCACGGGCACGGGGGCGATCTGCCTTGCGCTCCTCGATCTCGTGCCCGGCGCGACGGGCGTGGGCGCCGATCTTTCGCCGGGCGCCCTTGAAACGGCGCGGCGCAATGCCGATATCAACGGTGTCGCCGACCGCTTCGAGACGGTCGAGAGCGACTGGTTTTCAGCCGTGACCGGGGCTTTCGACATCATCGTGTCAAATCCGCCCTATATCGTCCGCTCCGTGGTCGGAATGCTGGACGAGGATGTCCGGCTCTACGATCCGATCCTGGCACTGGACGGCGGTGAAGACGGGCTCGATGCCTATCGCACCATCGCGGCCGGGGCGGGCGACCATCTTCGGGAAAATGGCCTTGTGGCTTACGAAATCGGTTATGACCAGAAGGAAAGCGTCACTGCGCTCATGCACGAAAAGGGTTTCGTGCGCCTTGAAGCGGTGAAGGATTTCGGCGGCAACGACCGTGTCCTCGTCTTTTCGAAACCGGCGGTTGCTTGAGATCTTGCTGCATGAGCGCAGCAATTTCCGCGACTGCAAAGAAAAGGCTTGGAATTGTGAAGGAAGCGGGCTAGGTTGCGGCCACGCACCGGGCAAGAGGTCATGGCACGGCGATTTGCTCCGCATGACCCGATCGCGAGGATTGCTCTCTCGAAGAGTTGCTAGGGTTGAAGACTGCCCTGTGCGGGTACCTGTTAATTTGACGTCTTACGGCGACAGGACCACCGACCGACGTGGTTCGCCCGCGGGTAAGGATGCTTGATCTGGCGTGTCCCGATCAGGCGCGAAGACACGAATCATCGATACATGGATACGTTAGGTGAGTGACATATGAGGCCAGGACAGCAAAACAAGCGCGGCCGCGGGCGTAACAACAACAATAATAATAACAACAATAGCAACAACAACCACCGCAAGGGCGGCAATCCCCTGACGAGGACCTACGACAGCTCGGGTCCGGACGTGAAGATCAGGGGCACGGCCCAGCACATCGCCGAGAAATATTCTGCGCTTGCCCGCGACGCACAAAGCGCCGGCGACCGCGTCATGGCGGAAAACTACCTGCAGCACGCAGAGCACTACAACCGCATCATTGCCGCCGCGCAGGCGCAGATGCAGGACCGCTTCCCGCGTGACGAGCGCTCCGACAATGCCGACCGGCACGACTTCAATGATCGCGACGGCTACGACCGGGACGACGAGATCGATTCGACGCCCGTCGAAGATCACCCGGCGCCCGCCGCTGCGGCGCCCGCTCCGGCTCCGGCCGCCGAGCGGACCGTCGTTGACGGCTCCGGCCCGCAGCCGGTGATCGAAGGCACGCCGGCGGAAGTCGCTCTCGAAGAGGAGGGCGCCGCTCCGGCCGCCGGCCGCCAGCCGCGCCGCCGCAACGCCGCCCGTCCGCGCCGCCCGCGCCGCGGCGAAGGCCAGGCCGGGGGCGAGGACGGCCAGCCGGCCGGCGACGACGCTCCGGCGCTCGAAGCCGCTTCCGAGTAAGCTTTGCTTCCATTCCATCGGGAACCCGGCCTTGTGCCGGGTTCTTGCGTTTGCGCAGTCCGGCTCCAAAAAATCCGCCGGAGCGGGCAGGCGCCTCCCTTTAATTTGGCGCGGGCCTCCACCATATCCTCCAGCGAAGGGCTTGCCTTGACGGGAGCCCTATCCTGAATCGTCGGTCGGTGCCTCGAAGGGCCGGCCGAGTTATGGAGGCAGATGATGAATATCGAAAAATACTCCGAGCGCGTGCGCGGCTTCCTGCAATCCGCCCAGACCAAGGCGCTTGCCGACGGCAACCCGCAGTTCACGCCCGAGCACGTCCTGAAAGTGCTGCTCGACGACGAGCAGGGCATGGCCGCATCGCTGATCGAGCGGGCCGGCGGCAATGCGCGCGAAGCGCGGATCGCCAATGACGCTGCCCTTGCCAAGCTGCCGAAAGTGACCGGCGGCAACGGCCAGGTCTATCTTTCCCAGCCGCTCGCCAAGGTCTTCTCGACCGCCGAGGAAGCCGCCAAGAAGGCCGGTGACAGCTTCGTTACCGTCGAACGGCTGCTGCTGGCGCTCGCCATCGAGAAATCCGCCGCGACCGCCGATATCCTCGCCAAGGCCGGCGTGACGCCGACGGCGATCAACCAGGTCATCAACGATATCCGCAAGGGCCGCACCGCCGATACGGCGAGCGCGGAACAGGGCTTCGATTCGCTGAAGAAGTTCGCCCGCGACCTCACCGCCGATGCGCGCGAAGGCCGCCTCGACCCGGTGATCGGCCGTGACGACGAGATCCGCCGCACGATCCAGGTCCTCTCGCGCCGCACGAAGAACAATCCCGTCCTCATCGGCGAGCCCGGCGTCGGCAAGACAGCCATCGCCGAGGGCCTTGCGCTGCGCATCGTCAACGGCGACGTGCCGGAGAGCCTGAAGGACAAGAAGCTGATGGCGCTCGACATGGGCGCGCTGATCGCCGGTGCGAAGTATCGCGGCGAGTTCGAGGAACGCCTGAAGGCCGTCCTTGCCGAAGTGCAGGCGGAAGACGGCGAGATCATCCTCTTCATCGACGAGATGCACACGCTGGTCGGCGCCGGCAAGGCGGAAGGGGCGATGGACGCCTCGAACCTGCTGAAGCCCGCGCTCGCCCGCGGCGAGCTGCACTGCGTCGGCGCGACCACGCTCGACGAGTACCGCAAGCATGTCGAAAAGGACGCCGCCCTCGCACGAAGGTTCCAGCCCGTCATGGTGGACGAGCCGACCGTCGAGGACACGATCTCGATCCTGCGCGGCCTGAAGGAGAAATACGAGCAGCACCACAAGGTCCGGATCTCCGACTCGGCCCTCGTTGCCGCCGCCACGCTCTCCAACCGCTACATCACGGATCGCTTCCTGCCGGACAAGGCCATCGACCTGATGGACGAAGCCGCCTCGCGGCTGCGCATGCAGGTCGATTCCAAGCCGGAGGAGCTCGACGAGCTCGACCGCCGCATCATCCAGCTCAAGATCGAGCGCGAGGCCCTGAAGAAGGAAACCGACCGATCCTCGCAGGACCGTCTCGAAAAGCTCGAGATCGACCTTGCCGCGCTGGAAGAGGAAGCCTCTGCGCTCACCGCGCGCTGGCAGGCGGAAAAGTCCAAGCTCGGCCGCGCCGCGGACCTGAAGCGCCAGCTCGACGAGCTTCGCAACGAGCTTGCCATCGCCCAGCGCAAGGGTGAGTTCCAGCGTGCCGGCGAGCTTGCCTACGGCATCATCCCCAGGCTCGAAAAGGAGCTGGAGGACGCCGAAGGCCGCGATGCGAGCGACGTGGACCCGATGGTGCAGGAGGTTGTGACCGCCGACAACATCGCGCAGGTCGTCTCCCGCTGGACCGGTATTCCTGTCGACAAGATGCTGGAAGGCGAGCGCGACAAGCTGCTGAGGATGGAAGACGAGCTCGCCAAGTGGGTCGTCGGCCAGGGCGATGCCGTGCAGGCCGTCTCCCGCGCCGTCCGCCGCTCGCGCGCCGGCCTTCAGGATCCGAACCGGCCGATCGGCTCGTTCATCTTCCTCGGGCCGACGGGCGTCGGCAAGACGGAGCTGACCAAGGCGCTCGCCCGCTTCCTCTTCGACGACGAGACGGCGATCCAGCGCATGGACATGTCGGAATACATGGAGAAGCACTCCGTGGCCCGGCTGATCGGCGCGCCTCCCGGCTATGTCGGCTATGAGGAGGGCGGTGCGCTCACCGAATCCGTCCGCCGCCGGCCCTACCAGGTCGTGCTGTTCGACGAGATCGAGAAGGCGCATCCGGATGTCTTCAACGTGCTCCTGCAGGTCCTCGACGACGGCCGCCTGACCGATGGCCAGGGCCGCACCGTCGACTTCCGCAACACGATGATCATCATGACCTCGAACCTCGGCGCCGAATACCTGACGGCGCTCGGCGAGAACGAGGACAGCGAAAGCGCCCGCGACCAGGTCATGGAGGTGGTGAAGACCTTCTTCCGGCCGGAATTCCTCAACCGGGTGGACGACATCATCCTGTTCCACCGCCTCAAGCGGTCGGAAATGGGCGCGATCGTCGACATCCAGCTTGAACGCCTGCGTGCGCTTCTGGCAGATCGCAAGATCGTCCTCGATCTCGACGAGGAGGCCGTGCACTGGCTGGCCGAGAAGGGGTACGACCCGGTCTACGGTGCGCGTCCCCTGAAGCGGGCGATCCAGAAGCACCTCCAGGATCCGCTGGCCGAGAAGATCCTCGCCGGCGAGATACCGGACGGTTCGATCGTCAAGGTGACGGCGGGTTCCGACCGGCTGCTGTTCACGGCGCGCAATGCGTCGGTCAGCAAGGCCGCCTGAGATCGGTCATCGGTGAAAGAATAAGGCGCGGGGCCGGTCCCCGCGCTTTTTTCGTCAGCGGGTTTCCGCCACCTCGGTCTGGTCCTCGTCATGGCCGAGCAGGTCGTCGATGCGCTTGCGCTCGGTCTCGAACTGGGCGAGGGCCTTGCCTTCCAGCGATTTGCCGCCGGGCAGGCGGATCTTCAGCGCATCCACCTTGTTGCCGTTGACGATCAGCTCGTAGTGCAGGTGCGGGCCGGTCGAAAGGCCGGTCGTGCCGACGAAGCCGATCACCTGGCCCTGCCGCACCTTGACGCCCGGCTTGATGCCCTTGGCGATGGCGCTCTGGTGGTTGTAGGAGGAGACGTAGCCGTTGGCATGGCGGATCAGCGTCTGGTTGCCGTAGCCGCCCGAATCCCAGCCCGCCTTCTCGACGACGCCGTTGCCGGCCGCGATGATCGGTGTGCCGCGGGGCGCGGCCCAGTCGACGCCGGTATGCATGCGCGAGAAGCCGAGGATCGGGTGGCGCCGCATGCCGAAGCCGGAGCGGAAGACGCCGTTGGGGACCGGGTTGCGCAGCAGGAACTGGCGGATGCTCTTGCCGTCCTCGTCATAGTAGTCGACGGAATCGTCGTCCGGGTTCTGGAAGCGGTAGACGCGGGTTTCCGTGTCGCCGAACTTGGCGTCGAGGAAGAGGATCTCCGAATCGGCCGTCGCCATGCCGTTCTGGTCGCTGACGGAGAAGAAGGCCTCCAGCGAATCCGTCGGGCGCAGTTGCGCCTGGAAATCCACGTTGCTGGCGAGGATGCGGATGATCTCCGCCGTCATGTCCTGGCCCATGCCGTAGGAAAGCGCGGCGCGGTAGATGCCGTCATAGACGCGTGGCAGGTCGCGCCCGGCAAGGATCGTCGGCCGGTCGTCGTCGTCGAAGGCCGTGGCGACGGCATCGAGCGGCGGTGGCTCGGCGCCGCTGACGAAGCGGCCGTTGTCATCGAGCGCGGCGGTCACCACGTGGCGCCCGCGCGTATAGACGCTCGCCCGCACGATGCTCGCTTCCTTGCTCTGCTGGGCAACGCAGATGCGCAGCACATCGCCCTCGGCAAGCTCGCGGCTGCCGAGCTCGCCTTCGAGATAGTTGGCGAGGTCGTCGGCCTGCGCCTTGGTGTAGCCGGCGGCGGTCATGATCTGGTCGATGTCGGCGCCGCGGCGCACGGGGATCACGTCGTCGGCATACTCGGTATCGTTCGAGGTCGGCGTGTCGAAGGTCGACACGCTCATGTTCTCCTCGACGATGCGGGCGGACAGGCCCTGCAGGAGGTCGATGTCGGAACCTTCGGACGCGAAGCGCTGCGGGTCGACGTAATAGAGCGAGGCGACCTGCGTGTCGCCGTCCGTCAGCACCGAGCCGTTGGTGCGCACGTTCTCCTCGACCTCTTCCAGCGACATCTGGTCGGCATAATCGAGCGCCGAGCCGCCGGTCGGGAAGGCCTCGGTCTGCAGCGCTACCTCCGATTCCACGTCCGAGCCGTAGATCGTGCCCATGCGCGAGACGGCGGGCGTGGCGTCCTTGTCGCTGGTGGAGAAGATCGCGAGCGGGTCGAAGCGCGGATAATCCTCGCTGGCCGCATGGTTGGCGGCAAGCGCCATCTTCACATGGGCGAAGGGCTGGCGGCGCACGACCTCCTTCTCGCCGTCATGGATCATGGTGGAGATTTCCATGATCTTCTTGTCGGACGGCTTTGCGACGATGGCGGGCTCGAGAACCCGCTCGCCCCGCTTGGCCGTCTCGCCCGACTTGCTCGCGGGGTTGGAAACGCCAAGCGCCGCGAAGGCTTCGGCCGGGATGGCGAGCTGCTGGCGTCCGTCGAGCGCGGCGAAGAGCGCGACCCCCATCAGGATCGAGGAGGTGATGCCGGTGAGGAAGGTGCCGGAGAGCCAGCGAAGCGAGATTTCGCGGCGGTCGGGCGCCTTGCGCCCGTCGGCGAGGATCGGCGGCTCGTTGCCGAGGGATCGGATCATGTTCCGGTCGGTCGTCATGCCGATATGCTTCGCCTGTTTCGCCAATGGGTTTCAGCGCGCGACCATGCACGCAGGAGGGCATGCGAGTCAAATCACGCCCGTCTTCTCTCCTCTAGAGGCGGGGATTGTGAATTTCTGAGGGCGGAAAGGGGATAGGCGGGGGCCGGCAGGGGAAAACGCCGGAATGACGGGACTTTCACGGGCAAGCGAAAGCCAAACGCACCGCCTGCGAAGAAATTTTCAAAAAAATGTCACATCCCCTGTTGACGTATCGCTGGGGGTAGGCTTATAACGCCGCTCATCGAGAGGGCGTTGGGCGCTTCTGGCGGCCAGTTCACTCGCTCTAAGGTTTCTTGAAGGAGCTGTTGAGAATTGGACCGGACC